>Ga0172381_10001317_pt1 | contig 29482 bp, 41 predicted proteins | sample Leawel6488metaG_FD_119754 | JGI IMG/M metagenome (GOLD analysis project Ga0172381, IMG submission 119754) | Leachate microbial communities from a municipal landfill in Southern Ontario, Canada - Leachate well 64-88 metaG | ecosystem: Engineered > Solid waste > Landfill > Unclassified | place... | reverse complement strand
CGATGTGTAGCACAATAGTAATAAGTTTTACCGTCGATAATTGCCTTTTTGATTGCTGGACTGGGTGCACCTTTTGGCCCAAAATTCCAAACAGCCTTGGCGTCCATGACCTTTTTACGTTCTTCATCAGTCAGATTTACCTTGTTCTTCTCCAAGGTATCGTAACCTAGACCAGATTCACTCAGCAATCGTAATCGCATTATTCTTTCTTACTAGACTTGAAAAATGCATTGACACCGCTGATGGCAATAGCACTAATAAAAAAGATACCAAAGGTCAAAAACGTCTTCGATGCTATGGCTGGATCGATATTCGTCCAAATCATAGCCAAGCCAAGTAAAGCACTTAAAACAATTGTTACAACACAAATAACAAAACAGACTTTGTTCAATGGGCTTAACTGGATCATGGCTTTACTCCTAATCTACTATATTTTTGATGCCCTCCAATTTATTAACATCTAAGGGAACAAGAAATAAAACGTGTGTTGGCTCGCCCGATAAAAAAGTATTATCCGGGTGTGGATCGAACACATATTCAAAGCCACCACATACAGTTTTAGCTATGACGCTATGAGGTCGCCCACGAGGGCTAGTGCCAGTCAATATGCAATTACATCCCTCGGACCAAACCAGACATTTTGGCTCTAATCGGACCTCAATTGCACACAGTCCCTTTCTCTTCAACCAGTCTTGAAGCCCTCGCCACCAATCCGGAGGCAAGCTACAAAAATCTGGCACGTCATCTAATGGCAATTCAAATAAAGATGCTATGCAGGCAGCGAAGCAATTGCCGTGATCACCGAATTTGGTCTGCTTTGTTTCAATCATGTACAAAATCACTAACACGCAATAAAAATTTATTCATAGCTTCTTGTGGTATCGGATCTTTACCGTGAGCACAATGATTACCAATTGAAGCTAGAGCGTCCGCCTCTTTCTTTCTTACAAGATTAATATGTCCATTTTTATATAGACTTTCAATTAAAGATTTCGTCGTCTCTTTCCCTGTTATCGAAATTCCCATTCTATCACACATCTTACATAAATATCTCTCTAAAACAATCCTGCCATTAACGCCAGCACTCAACCAATATCCCTGACTATTAAGATGTTGTGCTGCTTCAATCAAGTCGTCAAATATCTCAACTTGTAATAGCCGATCAATTGAAACAAGTAATCCAGTTTCAACTGCCTCTCTGATAGCGTATAACGCAGCAAGAAGTATTTCAGCGCTAACGGGCACTGCTTTTGCCATATAGGGCTTCTCTAAAGTAGTCCAACTATCTATATATCCTTTTAACGTCGAAGTTAATATCACAATCCTATTAGTCCATTTAAGCCACGCAGATTGCTCTATATGCTTAACATTATGCGTTCTACGTGGCTCATCCATATATTGAACGCGATCAGCCACTGCTATATTAACTAAATTTCCTTTCAGACTTTCACCTTCTGTAGTAAGGCTATCTATCAAGTTCAAAATCTGACCCTTCGTTTTTTCCATCTCTCTAATCTCCAATCGTATCCAATATTAATAAATCAACATTTTTGTGATCGCCACCGACTATTAGATACTCCCAACCGAGTTTATCGCAAAATACTTTCAAAGCGTCAATCTTCGCAACATTCTGTGGGTGCTGCTGTAATTTAGTTGGCTTAACCTCTATGACTACTGTTTTTAGCTGTGTCCTAACCACGAAATCAGGAAAATACATACGACGCTTTCCAAGATAAACATAATCGACTTTAATACCTTCTTTGTCGAATGAGACGACTGCACTTAACGAATCTAACCTCAATGCTACTTTTCGTTCCCAGCTAGAATGACAAAATATTTTACCGGCCTTCTGCGTATTAACCCACTCGCCGTGTCTAGATCGCATCCATTTTCTACACATCTCCTCACATCCGATTTCGCAGCCATATTTAGCAAAGAAACCAGCACGAACAGCAGCAAGCTTCAGTTTCTTAGACTTACGTATTTTGTGTCTTTTCAACCAATCATGCACACAGTGTTGAGAAACATTACATATTTCAGATATCTGCAATCTACTTAAATTATCTGTGATGTAATGTTTATACATCCAATCGTGATTATCTAATTTTCCAACCGCATCTGGTGGCACTCTCTGTATAAAACCACGTTTAGCAAGTGCCTTTTTATTATTGGCACCAAGCTGAAAAGGTATGCCGTGTCTCCGCAATGCCGTAGTAACTGCTTTTTTACCACAGCCTATTTCAACTGCTATCTTCCTCGTCGATTTACATTGTATAACGTGTTGGTCATATAGCCATTCTCTGTCGTTTAACAGAACATATGCTTTTTCTCCAATCTGCGACTTTAGATTGGTAGCCTGTGGAAAAGAGAAGCCGCTACTCTTTAACTTATACTTTCTAGCCCGACCGACAACGATAGCACGAGTGCAGCCAAGAATTCTAGCTATTTCGCTAAATGAATGATCTGGGTGAAGACGCAAAACGTCTTCATCTTTTATATCAGCCCTGCGTTGCATACAATATCTACTTATGCAACACAATTAAGAGAGCCGTTTAGCCTGCTTTGATGATAGGCATAGGCTCGCCCAAATGGACGGCTTTCTCAATTAATGCAGCTTTTTCTTCTTTACCTTCACTAGCCAAAGCCTCGCCATCCAAAGCGAGGCTTCCACCATCAGGCATCGGTACGCCAGCAATTTTTCTTCGAGCAGCCCCGACCATAATTTTCGTTTCAGCGAGAAGCATCTCACTGGCCAGCATACGGGCCTGCGGACTGCGAAAATGCGTAATAGTCGGATAATAAAGTACAGTCACAGGAAAAGCACCCTTTGGCGTCGGATATAACCTTATAAGTTGATTGCCTGGGCCAGGTCCTCCTTCATTCAAGACATCCCAATGGCCAATCGTCCCAAGTATCTGTTGTGAGGATCGCCTATATGCTTGTAATAGATAATAGTCGGTCAATATGTTTTGAATGCCAGAAATATTCCCAATGTTGAATAAAAAGCTTTCTGCACCAAACACATCATCTATTCTTGTCGTAACCGGGTCCCATTGGACCTCTTGAATCCAGTAAGCATCATCCGGCATCGCGTAAGTCGGAACCAATGGTTCAGTATAAAAAAGGGCAAGCTTCTGTTCTCTCGGAAAATAGCCAGCTATAAAATCACAAGTAGTGCGTAGTGCTATTTCAAACTGGGCTTCTGTAATCTCTACATTCACAGCCGGATTCCCAAGTTGAGCTAATGCATATGCCTTCATCGGGTCAGGATTAAGCTTGAGAACTACTGGTAAGTCAGCCGGTCCAATTATAGCCATAAAAGCCTCCAAAATATTTTTCACTTTTATCTACTTAGTAGATAAAAGTGAAAAATATCAAATTGATATTCAGTGATTTCAATGAACAAAAAACTGTTGCAAGATAAAGCGTGGCTACTTGAGCAGTGCGAGCAACTTAGCCCAAATCAAATTGGGCTATTGGTTGGTGTGTCTGGTTATACCGTTAGATATTGGATGAGAAAACACAACATACCAACTAGAAGCATAACTGAAGGTATGCTACTACAATCATCTGAATTATCAAAAAAATCAAAAAAATATTTCGCAGACCCAGCTAATCGGAAAAAATCTAGCGAAAGATTAAAGACTATCCAATCTAGTAGAAAAGCAGAGCTATCAGAATCAGCTAAAAAGAATTGGGCAAAAAATAGACAAAATATACTTGCTGGAATAGTGCGAGCTAACACTAACGAGAAAAAATGCAAGATAGCTAAATCGGTATCAGAGTCATTCACAGCAGATAGAAGAATTAAGCAGTCGCAGATAACAAAACAACTATGGGCTACTCCAGAATACGTTGTCAAAAGACAAATAGCATTAACTAAAATTACAGAGACAGATGAATTCCGACATAAGATATCTGAATCATCTACCAAATTATGGCTAGATAGACATTATCGAGAGAAACAGGCAACAGCCAAACTAAACTTACCAAAAACTTCGATACTAGAGGCTATCGTTATTTCGATATTGAAAAATACTTACAACATAGACGCCGCGCAAGTTGCACTTGGTCCGTGGACTTTTGATGCTGGTTTAGAATACAATGGCCGCAAAATACTTATAGAATGCCAAGGTACTTATTGGCATTCTAGAGATGAGAGAAGGATAAGAGATAAACAGAAGCATACTTATTGGGAGAAACATTTATCGGTTGAATATGAACTGCATTATATTTATGAGCACGAATTTTATGGTATCAATTGTATTCGCGACAGAATAGCCAAAATATTAAACATCCAACCAACACAGACTGATTTTGACTTTAATAGTGTTGAGGTCAGACTAGCATCACCAGATGAATCAAATCAATTTTTAAATCAGTTCCACTATCTATCAAAAAGCCGTGGTGGGTTAAGAGTCGGCGCTTTTATTGAAAACGAAGTGGTGGCGTGTGCTACATTCAATTCACCAACCAGAAAGCAATCTGCGGACAGACTACAAACACCAACAACATCAATATTAGAGTTAGATCGTTTCTGTATCCATCCATCCTTCCATAAGAAAAACTTCGCGTCGTGGTTTCTATCTCGCGCCTCTGCTTTAATACCGAGAAACATTAAGTTTTTAATATCGTTCGCAGACGTTGGAGCAAACCATAGTGGAACTATTTATAAAGCTGCTGGATGGCTTTTTGATGGCCAAACAAAACCAAATTACTGGTATATCAATGGCGACGGGCACAGATACCACAAAAAGACGGTATGGGATCAAGCTAAAAGAACAGGAATATCTGAAAAGGAATATGCAGAGATGGTTGGCTTAACCAGAATAAATGGGATGCCAGTCTTGAGGTTTATTAAGAAGGTCGCGTAGGCCAGAGGCTAAGATGCTCGTTCTTCTTGTGCTCTTTTCCATAATTCGACAGCCTGTGCTCTTGCCATCTTATCTAACGAGCCAAAAACATTATCTTCTAGGTATTGCAATGAAATATCATTCCTCTTCACTAGTTCTATAAAATCTGCTCGATGTCTAAATTGACTAATACCAGCTTCGATTTTCATAACTAGCAATTGTGGTAGATCTATTACTTTCAACCCAGCCTTAGTATTCGACGGTTTTTGAAATGTGGTATTTTGAACTTTAAGACCGCTATAACAAATCTGGATCGTATGGCCAGATAAAGAAAACTTATTGTTCTTGCCTAAACTATTACCACCATTCTTGATTATTGCGTCTGCTACCTTATCATAGTCAGATCTGTCGATTAATATGTCGACATCTTCGGTATTTCTGATATAATTGTATGAGCCTAGTGCTACGCCACCTATAAGATCGGCTGGCACACCAATTTGTTGTAATATGTGATTGAGAGAGCCTAGGACTTTATGACGATTCTCAAACAATGTCATAGACCTAGATAAGTCGATTCATGACCTATCTACAATTAAGATGGGAACGTTATCCCAGCATCTCCGAAAGTTATATCCTTATAATTGAGCCTGAATAGCTCTGGATGACCACCAGAATCATCTGTAATAGTTGCAGCAGCGTTATTGAGAAGAGTGCGTAGTGCCGCTGCCTCATTATTGACAGCGGCAGTTGGATAGTTGCTGTCATTGCCCCATAAACGCGGTCCTCTTGGGCCAGTAAGGACTTCATTCGAATGGATAAGCATCATTGGCAATGCAGGCTGGTCGCTAGGATTGCTACTGGCCGTGTAAAATCCTTCAATCATCAACAGCGAAGGGTTATTACCGAATTGTGGCCGAACACCTGTGCCATCAACAATACTGCCAAATTGGCCGCTTAAGCCATTCTGCCCGCCGCCAGGGATTGGCAAAGTAATTTCTGATACTAACTCCAATTCAGCATAGAGTTGGACGCCGAGACGTTGCAAATCTCTGACATATACCCATTTCTCTCTGCCACGTGCAGGCACAGTTCGAAAATAGGCAGTAAATGGAACTTGGGCGGACATATTGATCTCCCATCTAATGTGTCATAACTATATTTGGCAAGCAGATACCTTCGTGGCAGCATAGGCGCTTCAATATTATTTCTGAGCCCGATCAACCAGATGCTTGAACATCCACAAAGACAAATCGCAACCCTGCTTAATCCTTTTCCGCAATATTCTGCTAAACCGAGGATCGTTTTCATTTCTGCGGACAATTTCGTCTCTATATTGCTCAAATTCGTCCGCATTGTCGTCGGTTTTGAGCTCCTGCATTGCATCTGCAAGATATTCTAGCTCTTCCGCATCATCGATCGTATCTAGCTTCAAAGCTTTCCTTGCTATCTGATACATTGCATCCCTCAATGTATCTCCTGACAAACCAGGAGAACTAAGAGCTTCAGACAGGATTTTTTCAAAGTGTCTCATATGATATGTTTGGATACGACAACAGCGGCTTTTTAGGGCCGCTGTTGTGGTCGAGTTCATAATGCTATCGCTAGCATTAGGTTGCATGAACGGCAGCGTCTGCTCGCAGGTCTGCCTGGAGGTCTCGTGTCAGGTTGGCCTGGGTGTTGGTCAAGAACATGTCGCTTCCAATCTGGAAAGCGAAATCGATACCAGGAAGATTTTCCTGGGCCGAAGCAAAGCTCTCGACCTTGTACAGACCGACCACGATCGGGAAGCCACGGCTTGCGCCAAAACGAGCTTCGCCGCAATACGGGCTGAAGTCCGAGACAGTAGTATCTCTGGCCAAAACGCCGACCAGTATTTCCTGTCCAGGAACGCTCATGACCAACGGACGAAGCCGCTTGATCAAAGCACCGATTGCCTCATGGCGAAGATCTTGGCGATAGCTTCGGACATTCCGAAAAACCGAAATCGCGGTATTGGCTGGTTGAGCACTCATCGTTAATCTCCGACAAAGGTTGTTTACGCTTACTATCTTTTCTCTGCCCACATTAATTTTGCTCGAATAATCCAAATAATTACGAAATAGAACGTATTTTAACACTATGGATGTCTATGACTTAGCAGAGCAATACTACATAAATACCGAGGAGTATGACAGGACCATATGTACTTGCAGGAAGAATGGTACAGCTGTTCCAATAACTGGTATGGAATATGCTCTAATATCTAGATATGCTAAACGATGGCGAGACTGCATCCTCGATATAGGGTTCTCGTCTGAAGAGCTGCAAGCTGCATTTAAATATTTCTCTACTCGCAAAGAACTACCACTACCGCCATTATGACTTATTGCCTCTTCTGCACGCAAGGGCAAATGACAGCCCAAGAAATGAAAGTTGAATGTGGAACTCAAAAATGGGTGCCTATCTTAGTAATACGTGAAAAAGATAGGCCCATAGTTCCTGTATTCGAAGATCCACACATAGCAATGAGATTCGCTAGAAGGAATCTCCCTGAAGAATGGTTTTGTGGCACAGTAGAACTAGATATACGCGATGCTAAATGGATGGATAAAAAAGGATGGCAAGCAATAAAATTCACTTATCCACGAGTACTCAAAGATGTTTTCGTATTCGATGTAGAGATACTTGAATACGAACCAGATCAAAAACTTATCATGAGAATTTAGCTATTCTGGCTGCTCTAAAATATCAGTTTCATCTCTATCAATTGATAAATCATTACCAAATTGTTTTTTGAACTTATCAAAAAATTTCTCTGCTTCGTTGACTGTCTTAAATTTCGTAGGGACGCATATCACATAAATCGGCTCTGTGTGGCCGACCAGATACACACGACGTGATATTGTAACATAAAAGAATTCTTTTGACTCTACAAGATCGAATCCTATTTCATCGCCAGACGACAGTTGGGAGATCCAATCTTCCTCACTACGTATAGTAAATCTAAAAATCTTCTTATCGGCTGCATCGAATTCAAGCACTATGTCGATCATATCCAGCCCTTTCTAGTATCATCTTAAACTGTGCTAATTGTGACCAGTGTGTCAAATAATCTTTAGTAGCTTGTTCAACGACAGATTGCCAAAGCGGCAAATCAACACGTGAATCCAATTCACTCCATTCTTTCACGATAATAGCATTGTGTCCATCTATCAAAGGTGGAAGATATGGCGATCTCTGTTGCCTTGTTATTATTGTGCGTCCAAATATAACAGCTTCTATAAATCGTAGACTTTTATCGCCAGCACCACGCAAATCGACACAAGCTGTATAAGAGAGCAAGTTTTTAATATATTGATGTGCTGATGCTCCGGCAACCCATAGTAAATTGACCCATGTCGGCATGTCGCTTGTGTTACGTCGCTCACCATATCCACTGCGTCCCATAAAACCGGCTAACCCGATATTCTCTACCGTAAAAGCGTCTCTGATGGTTTGAACATCATCATCAAGATAAGCATAATCTAACCCCATTTTAGCAAATAGATCAAAAACTTGTGTTGAGGTCCGGTGTGCTACAGGGATCGTCTTATGACCATGGCTCTGCAATAGCTGTGGAGTACAATTCACTGGCATATACAAATCGCATCGATTCTGAACAGCACCACCGGATTCTCCTTTCCAACTGCCATCTCTTTCTCTGAAAACTCTATCAGACGAACTTAAACAAACCTTATAGGCTAGTAGATTCTCTATATTTCTCCAATTGCGATCGAAATAAAATGTGTCTGATTTCGCAATATACAAGGTCACATCAGTATAATCATTTGATATTAGATGTTCAACGCGCCGCAAAATCGGCATTTTTGCTAATTGATCATCGGTAGCTATTACCTTCACAGAAAGATGCATACGATCTGCTATTTCTGCCAAATTTGCAAGCTGATATGCACAGCGTGGCAGTCTGTTTTGGCTTAACATTGAAAAGTCTATTGCAATCATTTAAATTTCTCTACTGCACATAACAGCGACTCTGCTTCCCCGTCAAATCCCAGTGACGTCATCAACGTAGCCATTCTATGATGATATGTATGGGCTTGTAAAACATCTTGGCGCTGTGTTTCAGCTATGCTTGACAAAAAGCTCTGATCAGCAAGTAGGCTCCTAATCTCAAAATGGAATGACTTAGGGTTGCTTGCTATTATTGCGTGTGGAAGATATCTCTCTAGACCCTTCGCAGGATCGTGAACTACAACTGCACCGCTTAATGCCGCCTTAAACACCCTTTCAGGCAAATCGATTCCATGTTCTAGTGTATGAGGTTCACTAATACACGGTGCAATTTTACAACTTGCCAACAATATTGGCACTTCTTCATCTGTGATTTTGCCGGAACATAATCCTTCTGGCCATGTGCCCCATCCGCATACTCTGTGCGATATAGACTTATCGCGCAATACCGGCAATAAATAGGCATCTATATCTTGGGCTTTATATGGCCAGCGGCCACCGACATAACCTATATCGAATTGGTTATGTGTTCCATTTGTATGTTTAAATATCGTGACATCTCCAGCTGTCGCCATCGGAATCCATTGGGCCACGTTTGCCCAATATGACCAATAAAAACGATCGCTTTCATGTGCATAGCCGAAGACAACATTCGGTCGCACCGATTTAACCCATTCAATCGTATCAGTTGATTCGTTGATGTTTGGCTCTACTTTAATTGGGCCAAACGGATTTACTTGCAGTGCGACCTTACATGATCGCACACTCGGTATCGGCTGCTTATGGCCGCTCGATCCAATATAAACATCCGGAGCAAAAGACTGCCAAGTATTGTAGTTACCATCCCATCTTGCTGTCTCTATGCCAACATCACGAAGTGCGTTTATCATACTCTCAGTAACGAAACCCCATGCACCACCGGGTTTATTACAAAATAACACACGCATGCTGTTATCCTAATCTAAATGATGACCACGCCCACTTCTGATTAACAATTGACGCTGGCGAGTTATTCTATCATTGAGCGACAATGCATCGAGCTTCTGCCCTAATTCTTTGTTCTTTTTATGAAATGCCGCCCAATTATTAACTCTTATATGATATAGATGTAAAAGATCGAAATGTCTGTTTTCACGCCAAATAGTGGCCTTCGACAATCTAAAATAAAAATCGTTATCTTCTACACCATATCCCACAAATTCTTCGGAGAAGCCGCCTATTCTCCAATATGCTTTTCGGCGACATGCAATTGTACCACCTTCAAAATAATCGACTAATAGATCATATGGTGGCCGATTAATTACACCAGTTGAGTTAATTGCTTCTGTCGCAGCTGCGCCTATGTAAAATATCTGCTTGCAAAGATGGCATGATTCTGCTGTAGTCAATTCGTCAGCGACTGCTTGAAAATATTCACCAGGTGCTAAAGTATCTGCATCATGTAAGACTAGCATGTCACATGTACATATGCTTACGCCAACATTCCACGCTTTACTCTTATTGAATGCTGCGCTTGGCTGTCCCACTGTAAAAATGTGCATTGCAGGAGCACATTCATTATCCTTAATTTTAGATCGTTCATCTTCCTCGGACATCACGATTTCAATATCTGGAAATCGTTGTGCTCTGATATTATTAAGAACAGTAAATATAGAGCTTTTTCTGTCGATTTCCCGAAATGGTATCACACATGATATGCGCGGCACCATGGTTTTATCACTAGCCTCAACATAAACAGGTCTGACGCCAACTTTATTCAATATTGCCTTAGCCGCTCTAAACTTTTCAATTCTATTTTCCACAGCCGAATGTTCTGCATGGACTATAAAATATGCGTCAGAACCATTGACATCGAAAAAACCAGGTTGTTGTAGCTTGCTATCCGACAGCCTGGTAGACCAATCTACATGCTCAACACCATATTGCCCAAACTGCTCATCAAAATATCCAATATTAGAAAAAGCAGTATGATCAAATGCCATTACAGCGCCGTGCGGTTTATTATCCACGACATTCAAAACAACGCCATTTACTGTTACATTATTTCCTTTGACAGCGCCATATACTCCAGGCTGCCGGTAGCAAAAATGATGAAAATTGGTTCGTTGCATTACCGAAAAATAAAAATGCTCCCACCCTTCTGCCAATATTTCAACATCGTCGTTCAATAGGAGTTTCTTAGGAAAGCGTGAAAGACACCTCATCAAACGATTACTATTACCAGCGACACCTAATTGGTTTTTATTCTGTACAACTATTATGTCGCCACGTAATTTAAGCTCTTCTAAGTATTGTAGTTGATCTGGGTTCGTGCTGCCATCGTCACTCACGAATATAGTTGTGCGACACGTATCCGTATACTGAGAAATAGAATCTATCAACCGACGTAGCGATGCTGGTCGATTATATGTCAATATTCCAACACCAACGCCGTTGCTAATCGGATATACTTGGCCTGTAAAGTTCTTTGATCGTGCCGGATCATTATTTCTGTGCATACGCCCTACGATGGGACGTTGATGTTTTACATCTTTTATTGGCTGTCTTACTATCTTGACTGGCCGCCCCAGCTGGCGCACAGCCCTGATCTCTCGTCTTGGAGGCGGTGCTACGGGTATTTTGTCGACATTAACTAAATACCCTTTAGTCCCAGCGTTATCCTTACTAACATAGCGATCAAAAAAGTCGGGCAGTCTTACTCTACGTCCTTTTCGAATATGTATAGTATCACCATTTGGCCCAACCAAGTACAAATCGTGTGGGTGTGGGTTTAGATACTCTGGCACAATCGTTTCCAAACATCATATAATTCTGTTTCGAGTTGTTCCAAAATCCCATTGTTTCGTACTACCACAAAAAGATCACAAGACTTCTTGTATTTTGGTAATGACGACTTGAATCTATCAACATAATCACATAACAATGTTTTGGACAACTGCGAGTTTCTTTCTAAACACAAATCAACATTGGCTTGAACGAAAAACAAGACTACCTTATGTAGTGCTTTCTTTGCGTCAGCTATCATCGATACGTGCGAATTAAACTTTGAATTACACGTATCTAATACAATGATTTCGTTAGGTGGTACTTGAGCGATTGCTTCTTTACACTTCTCAAGTGCAACAGACCAACAACCTATATTGAATTCTCGTTGTGTTTTCTCATCCAATGTAGCTAGATTTTCAGGAACCCAGTCTGACGGTCTGATAATATGCCAAGTATATTCTTTATGCTTGGCTAGAATATCTATAGCCTTCGATTTACCCGCAGCTGGGAGCCCTGCTGTTAGAACTAAAATGACACCACCTCGCTTAATCGTGTTGAACCTTAATATAAAGCGGCATCAATTTGCCATCTGCTTCAGTAAACCTAAATCTACTTGGCTTGATTATGACACCATCACCAAAATTTCCTGCTCCATCTCTGATTTGCTCAATTAACTGTTCAGATATTACGTCGACCTTCAATATCTGCTGTGTATCAAACGTCTTGCCAAATACATCTCTAATCATCCCTGGACCAAGAAATTTATTCAAACTTAGCCTAATATCTACCAAAACCGGAACACCAGTATCAAGTGCAAAATAATAAATAGCTTGCTTGACACCAGCAGCATTCGATATGGCTGCCAGAAGTTGTCCCTGTTTATGCAAGAAGTCGATTGCAACAAGAGACATAGAATCCTTAATATTTGCCAAGTCGATCGTCTGGCCGTTCCAATCGCCCATTGATATACTAACATTGCCGTCTTTATGCGTTATCAGGCAGCTAATGCCGACATTTTGATAATATTTAACTATATAACACAACATATTGGAAACCATTGCCAAATCCGACAACGGTTCAGGGTGCGGTAGCATTACCGGGACGATTTTAGATATACCAGATTGTGTTCCCATCTATACACTGCTGGATATACCAGCGTCCGCGTTTATTGTTACGGATATAATCCAGATCAAAAACGTATGCATTCTTTTGTATTTCTTCATCTGTCAAAGTAAAAAGCAACCTTGGCGTTCCTTCAAATATGACAGACGTTTTGCCACTCTTGGGATCGAAATTGTTTACGAGGCCGAACCAAACCCGGAACCAGCCAGCCCACACAACAAAGTCAGCATACCGTGGCTTCCATGTCGCTAATGCTTTATATGTTGCTAGCGGCGGCAATTCGATTTCTCTCATAACTTCTTCTCAGTTTTGAATCTAGTTAGTCTGTGAACAAATATGTCATAACGATACGTAAAGCCATCGGACAAATCCCATTGGATATAATGTCCACAGCGATAACCGCCAAGAGTTCTACCTATCACCGGATCGATGGCAATAAAATTATTCTCGGCCATCACTGATGGAGATTTCATTTCTTTGCCATCGACAGCTATTGGTATCTGCTCATCTCGAACTTGAGCGGCTGCCTCCTCTCTTTGCTTAACCATATTAAGCCCTTCGAGCAGGACATCTCGCACAGAGCTAGTCTTCGTTTTTGCTGATACACGAAACTTTTGGCTACGGTTTTCAGTGTCTGTCCCAGTCATCTCAGCAGCCAGAGTAACATCACTAGCGCTCGTATTAATCGTAGCACTTGGCTCTAGTTGGGCCAGTACACGCTTAATATCTGATGCGGTTCGTATGGTAGGAGGCTCAAACCGTTGGCGGTTCAATTCCGATTGAGTCCGCCTCGCCAACTCCCTCTCCAAATTCTCCATCAGAACCTCCATTATTATTTACATCAGTGTCAATGTCAATAATCTTCAAATTGATATCTATAGCCGCAACACGACCGTTATGAATTAACCTGAAGATAGAATGCCACAGATTTGCAAAACCCCAGAGGGCAATAGTTTTTACTATGATATTATCGGCAGCGATAAGTGAAAAATATCCCCCCGGCAAAAACAAAGAGAAAAACAGAGATGTCCAAAAACTAGTACACCACCCACACGACACCAAATCGGACGACCATTTCGCCGCTTTGACAAAAATCCTACTGATAAATATTTCTTCATATTTATCAGTCAGCTGATCTGCTATTGCGGCCCGGCCCAGAAATTGCCGTAATGGTGCAAAGAATAGTGACGTAGTAATAGCCTCAGTTGCTCGTTCAGATGCTACCGCACAAATTAACCAAGCACCGATAATCGCAAAGTCCATATTCATATATTATTTAATACAGCGATAAATTATACGAACGTTCTATTGCAGCGTAAGCACCGTTTGCGATTTTTTGCTCCATTACCCGTTAGAATCGGAGTCAAGGTAGAATTACACAGCGGACAAACTTTCAAGTCTCTTAGTTGCTGCTTTGTTTTAATAGTTGTCCTAGGAGTAGATCTGATAACAACTTTCGTCGTTGGCGACGGGCGCAATTTGGGAACTTGTGTCAGCCTGGGTGTAGCTTTCGGTCTAACCTGTTGCGCTCCAATAACTCTGTTCTGCGCAACTGTAGCAGCGGCTTTTCCTCCACATCCACCACATCCCATTATACTCTTGCCTTTCTTACTCCAGACCGTTGAATATGGAGAGGTCTATATGATGGCAGATTTTGCTTTACTACCTGCCTAATTACGATTGGCTTACTTGAGCTTGCTCTTGCAACCCTAACTGGTTTTCTATTTCCACATCCACCGCATGCCATGGTTCACCTTCTGGATGATTTCTTAATATCTTTGGTTCCTTCTCGTCTAGAAATAGTCCATCTGGTCTGACATTTGCGGCAAAATCTTTCCATCTACAGATAATAACCGGATCTAACTGAATCTCTGTCGTAATTTTATTCTTTTTAGAAAAAGTAATTGATCCAATTTGTTTCGATAACTTATATGCTCCAAAATAGATATGGGGAAACCACAGTTCCTGTTTGATGGTGTTGTCTTGTTTTGATGTTAATATTGATATAGCGTATTCAGAAAAAGCAACCCAATCAGTGTTTGGATTTGGCTTAAAGAACAACATTGGGAATATCTTATTCCCACTGATATTAGAAACCAATTGTGCATCATAACAAGTCTGAAACCACCATGTTGAAAATAAAGCAGTATTAGGATTGCCCATTAGCGCATCAAGACTGAATCCTTTGCCACTCTTAGCCTCCACAGAAAATCTAAAGTCGTGTAGAACCGCTATTACGTCTGCGGTCGATTCGCGTGCTACTACCGAAGCATCTCTCCCCTCTACTTTCCTACGCCTAAACTCTACCCCCGACCAATCAGTCAATAAGTGTGCTACGTGGCGTTCCTGTGATTTGCCACGTCTTGAATTAGATCTACCAACCCTAGACATCTCTTCTTTTGTTGCCATTTCACGCTTTCTTATAGGAGTTACTATCGCTTCTTCTGGCGACCATCCCCTGTGAATTCGAGAGTTTACAGTTCTTACATCTATGTTCAGATGACGACACCATTGCGTGATAGTTCTAGTCTCGTTTGCAATTGTAATATGTCGTGAATATGATGTATTATTTACTTGCTCTTCTGGTGCCATCCATCTACAATTACCTGGTTCATAACCAAGATTATTTTCAATTCTACCAATTGAATAATCTTGATGTGGTCTGTGACCAACATCCGCCAAAAAATTCTCAAATCGTAACCACCGATCACAAACCCTAATGCCTGCACCACCATATCTCCTATAGAATCTATGCTTCGGGTTAGTACAACGTTGTATCATAGCACTCCAACTAATATATTCAGGTGTACGTCTGTTAGTGCTGCCGTAGTGTTTCGTACAACCGTGTCTGAAATTACGCTTATTCAAAAGCTCGCGTAATATGCAACCACAACTTTGTGTCTGACCGTTTCTTAAGCTAAACCCGCGAATTGGTTTGGTCTTGATTGTACCACAAGAACAAGAGCAATACCAAGCAGAAAATTTACCAGCATTAGGGGCTCGCTCTAGAACTGTCAGCCGACCAAATTGTAGACCGACCATATTGGGTGTCATAGAATATGTTTGATTATGACACCATTTTATTAACTCTTGCTGTCCTGGTCATCTTTATCCTCTGGATGAATTATAAGCTGCTTAAATCTAGCAGCTAATCTAGGATATTCTGTAACAAATCCCCCAACTTTATATTTACGAGCCAGATCAAACAATTTATTCTTATCAAAAGTCGGCTGTGCGTCTAATATTCGCTGCACATATAATTGGTTCTTGAGTAAGTCAGGACATAGTGATAAATCTATTAATAATAGATTCCTGATATACGGCTTCATACCTGCTGTGTCGAGAAATTTCTGTCTGTCCACGCTGGATCTAGCCATAGCTGTGCTTTTAATTGGTCCTATACCAGTATAACCATTAATCATATCTGATTTATCGCCGCATAATGCTTTTTGTATTACAGGATCGTAATCTTGAAGAGGCATAAAAGTCTCACGCATAGGATCAAAGCATTTGACGTGAGACATACGAAATACCAGCTGTTGATAATCACTATCAGAAGAGCATACTACAATAGGCGATGGAGCTAAGACTTTGCATGTAGCATAGATTAGGTCGTCCGCTTCCATCCGATCCTTGCTAAACTGCCTACATCCCATGTATGAGAACATGGCTTTCGCAGCAATTTGCGTACTAATTAGCTCATCTTTGATATCGATTGTATATTTATCAGGCTTATCTTTATAACCAACAAAAACTTTCATTCTCCACAGAGTAGATCGCTTTGCATCCCAAAATATATTGACACTCTCTGGCTTGAACTTGTCTAGCCAACCCACCATGAAACGTAACATAATGGTGAAAGGATGCTGATTGCGATATCTTGACTGCTTTCTATTAGCAAAGATTGCCCGATACATCAAATTCCTGGCGTCTACCAATAGTGCGCATTTCTGAGCCATAACATCCCTCATAACAAACAGGGCGAGAGCCCGATAATCGAACTCTCGCCCTGGAATTTACGACATACTGCTAGCTGTCGAGTTCGTCTAATAGGCGGTCGACTTCGCTGTCGACATCTTCACCGCCACCCTCGTCTTCAACCTCTGCTGCTTCGGTTTCCTCAGCTTCCTCGCCAACCTCAGCCTCTTCATCGAATGGAGCTTCTCCAGCGATGTCATTGGAATCTTCCTCAAGCTCAGCTTCAGGCTCAAGATCGTCCTCTAATTCATCCTCCAACTCTTCCTTTGGCTTAGCCTTTGCTGGCGCTGCCTTGGCAGTAGATTTGGCAGATGTAGCAGGCTTGGCAGATGTGGCAGATGTAGCTGGTTTGGCCGACGACTTGGTGGCGGCTGGTTTCGCAGCAGCCTTAGCGGCTGTGGCCTGCTTCGATTCTGTCTTGGCCGGTGGAGTCTCCATAATCTCGTCTTCGACAGCTTCTTCATCCTGATCGAAGCCACCGGATGCCGCCTTGGGAGCCTTACCACTCAAAGCAGCCGCAACGCGAGCAATTTCATCACGATTAATTTCAGGCAGCTTTTCCCACAAGTTGTATCTCTTTGCGAGGATCTCCTTGATGCGCTTCACATCTGCCTGCTTGGTGTTCTTGTCTGTAACAATGGGCCGAGGCGCACCGATGAATTTCGACCTCTTGTATGAATTCATCTGGCCGTCTTTAACCACTTCTAGTTGAAACTGGTTCGCGTTGTTCTCGTCGAAGAATACGCCGAACGGCAACGGTTCCTCAGGATCGCCTCCGTCGTCATCGCGATACAGGCACTCAAGCCAAATATCAACAACTGTCTTCGGTGCATTGAACCAAAATACCTTGCCGCGCAACTCTTCAGGGTTGACTTTGACTGGCGGAAAATAAAGATTGACCAAGTGATATTGGCCGGGAAGCAATTGTTTGCCAATCTCACTTCGCCGTTTCTTGCCTTCTGTCGTTGAACCATCAATCTCTTGAAGCAGATCAAAGGCATATTGGCAAATATCACATTCCTCGTCCTCGATAATGCGAGGACAGCCTAGCCGTTTGTTATCAATGTAATGCGCACCGTTAGAAATCGCAAATAGCTCCATTTCGCGTTCGCACTTCACTTTGCCGTCATTGCAAACGTCGCCGACTCGCAGTGGCGGCAAAATGTAGAATCGATACTTCAGCGTCTTGCCATCTTCAATCTTAGGGGCGCGAAATTCTGTTGGGTCTCGCCCCTTCTTCATCTTGGCTCTTACTTGATTCCTAATAGTCTCAATGTCATATCCCACGTGAAATCTCCTTAAGTTTGTCTACCAGATTGTTCTCTCTCTTGGCGTTTGAAGCCAGCCAACGAACGACTATGCTCGGAACGAAGCCGAATCGCTTCAACCATGTGATATACTTTCCCACAATTCTTCTGCTGTATGATCAACTCGGCTTCTAATCTCACAAGGTCCGCATCGCCATCCAAAAGCACAGCAGTTTGCTTATCTGTCGCTCTGATATTCCTTGCACGGAATTCCTCAAGCATCTTGCGAACAATTGCGTGCTTGCGAGATTTGATTTTTAATTCTAATTTAGCAATGGCGTATCTCAACTCACTGTAAATAGCAGCCCAATAGACATATTGGGCTGGAATACGCTCGTGCTGTTCTTCTAGAATTTCGAAATTTATATCGACATCATCGATCAGATTGATGTGGTAAGACTTATTATCGGGTAGCTTGATGTTGAATTGAAATAGAGAACTATTAGCCACCTCAGGTGGTACGTGTTCTTGGAACCATTGCGGCGAATTTATTTTTTCTTCTGTCATATCAAGACCGTCTGGTTAAATACGTCGACAAGATTGAAACTTATCTACATCTAGATATAGCCCAAACGGCTTCCATTGACACCAAGATTTACCAATATTGACACGCACAGGAAATGTAGGATTGCTTTTCAAGATTCCTGCAAATGGCTTGCACATGATATTAGCTACAGCTCTAACAGTCTCTTTGAATATATTTCTATCCGCATTGCAAGCTATAGTTATAGAATCATGTGTCTCAGCAAGAAGTCTATAGTGCTCTTCCCAAACCTTCCTAATTGTCAATTGCATCGCTTGTGCTATTGATCCCTGCATTGTGGAGTTGAAAGCAGAACGTGGTCTCTCAGCATTGAAAAATTCTCTACCCAATATGCTCCTTACAGGTTGTGAGTTTTCCAATTTCTCTTTCTGAGTAGCCATCCATTTTTTCAATTCTGGAAACATCTGAATGACTGGATGCTCTATATCGATAGAATTGATGGCACGCAACAACATGATTTTACAATCTTTGCGCGGTTGATCTATGATATCTGCTATTGCTTGATATGGATCTGAACCAAGAGACATCTCATTTAAATGCTCATCGCCGCTCAGAAGTGCCGCTACACGTATGTCTGCCGCTCTCCAATCGAAATTCAAAAACAAATCTGATTGATTACCATAAGGATCAGAAATATCGTCTTTAGCAGTCGTTCCTTGTAAATTAAAACCAGTATTCTTACTGCGTCCACTCACTGTCCGATGAGTCCATTTAGGGTATCGACGCAATCCGCCAACTAATACGCCTTGCCGCTCCAAACTCTCATAAACAACAGAAGCATTGGCGGCTACTTTTTGCCAAATCTTCAGTCTACTTCGTTCTAGCTTATCTAACTGATCGTGGACTACAGCTGCAGCTTCATCATACGTATCTGGAATTTGAGGGACCGGTGAGAAAACATCATAAACATTTAGCTGCTCTCGCGGCAGACTATCAAAACCAAAACCATCAAAAGTAAAACCAGTCAATATCGATTTGAAATCATTAGTCACTACTGTCCTGCCACTTAATAATGATTTCTCTAATAGCTTGTAATACTTCGCAGTAAGCTGCTTTATATCATAAATCGTTTTCCCCATATATGGCAAAAATAGGGGATCTATGACTTCTTTTCCCAAAGCTCGAAAACCCGCAATTGCGGGTTTTAGGTTCTTATCGAAAAGAACACAATAATAACAGAAGGAATCGTTAGCTAAAACCATATTAAGTCAAAAAATGCTTCCTCTTAGGCCGTTTCTTGCTACTAGAACGCAATTGGTCAGCCAAATCAGCTTTCTCGCTCGGAGTCCTCATGTACCCATACGGGTCGTCATTCTCCAATTGATGTAAAGCCATATCACGCTGCAATGCCGCAGCGTTTTTCTTCTTGAATTCTCGCCAATCACCGCCAAGAATACGAAAAGATTGTGAGGTCTCTAATAGAGTAGTGTGTGTGTTATGTCCACGACATGCTGGGCATTGCGTCTTCTCAGCTAACTCCTTTTTTGTAGGGAACATTGCATGGAAGACTTCAAATACCAGAGGAATCTGCTCTTCCTCTGTGAGTTCTCTACCAATCTTTTTCTCTTCTACAGCGATACAATCGCTGCAGATATAATTATAAAACGGCATTATCTCTATTCCTTGGCTTTATCAAGCCCAATGACTTGAACAGGCTCGCCAGATACAGCTGCCAAAATACTGTGGAATCGAGTCAAGACGATCCGCGCCTTGTTATAGAACGGATATAGCCCATCTAACAAGCAGATCGGAGTCTTGGGGTTGAATCTGACGGTATTGCCAATAGTAAAAGCGGTACGCATCCCCTCTGGCACCAGCGGGCCAATTCCAACAATAATACCAATAGTCGATTCTTCATCTGGCACTATGATACTACTGTCCTTCTTGACCTCGATTGGAGCAATGGCAACATAATCGTTACCAATCAACAAAGGAGAAACTTGATATACCCCCTTTTTCGGCTGAATCATTTCGATGGTGGTGGTAAGCGATCTTGCCAGTAGATCATTGTCAGGCATTACTGTTCCCTCTATTCGATTTGTTTGATTGACATTTTCTCGTAAAATACTTTGGTGGTGATAGAGACAAACTTTGGACCATTACGATTTTTCGCTATCCAAAGTCTTACAGTCGCCCCATTGGGCGATGGCTTTCCATCAGCTCCCATACCTGCTCTGTATTCATCTGTAGTCTGATTTAAACTGACTACGTAATCGACAGGCATTGCCTTCCCAAAACTCTCAGCTGCCTTATCCAAGTCTATATGAGTAGGATCTGCTGCTGCATTGGGGGCATCATCCCTAGAACCGGATTTAGCACCACTGCGATTAGTCTGTGTAGCCGAATAGACTAAAACCTTTTCATTTTTAGCTAAACCACGCATTTCTGTAGCAACGCTTTTTTGCCTGGTATAATCTCCTTCGTTGTTATTACAGCTGCGACGGCTTAGCATCAACTCTAAATAGTCGAGTACAACTACCTTGGGTTCCCATCCCTTGGTCTTTCGATGCCCTTCAATGATACCATATATATCATCTACGCTGCATTCATCGGGCGGTAATTCATATATCAATAATTCTCCAGATTTGTCTCGGCCCGCACGGATAGCATTACGTACCTTAGTCTGTGCACCCCTGATTTCCTCTTGTTCTTCTTCTGGCAACGAACAAATATTGGCTCTTGTAAAATCACTCATCGGAACTTTCGACATAAGAGAAGCCAGTCTTATGGCAGTTTTATATGTCGAAAGTTCAAACGTGATAAACAAGACGTTATGGCCTTCTTCCATAGCTGAATAAGCCATATTGATTAGCGTTAAGGTCTTGCCCACGCCAGTGGGTGCCAATATAATTAACACTTCACCAGGAGATGGGCCTCCTTCGTTTAATCGCTTATTTAAATCTTTAAAGCCAGTATTGATATGCTCGATTGCAGCATCAGCAAATACTTCATCGATTTGATCATAGAACCAAAACCCTTGCTTTCCAACCGAGTTCAGTGCAGATGCAGAATCGACAATTTTGCGTAAGAATTCATGATCTCGACGCTCATAAGCAGCAACACCTTCATCGGAGTATAGTTGTGAATATAACTGATGCTCTATCCAATCACGCAAGATATTACGCAAAATTGGAGTCTCTCTAGGATCAGATGGCTTATCAACAATAGCTAAAATTTCTTCATATGGATCGTCCATCGTCAAAACTTTAGCTAGCCGATCGTGCAATAGTGGACGAGTTGGCAAGACGCCAAATTCGTCATAATCACGTTTCAGTACTCCAATGATATATTGTACTTCTGGTCTAGAGAATATTTCCAGAGTAATAAACTTAGACGTCGGGATGAACAACTCTGGAAAATCAAGAAATAGCGACACAATACCCGCTTCCATGTTCGGGCCAAAAGGTGTATCGATATTAGATTCTTGTTCCGATTGAAGAGCCTCGATCATTAGCTGAGTCCTTGGTACAAACGTTGCAAATCGTCTAGTTGTCTTTGCAAGTTTGTAATACAGACCTCAAGTGCTTCTTTGTATTCGATCAAGTCTTCTTCATAGAATCTTATTGGTAAAGTGCGTTGCCCTGTGATTCTGTCGCCGACAGTCTGAACAGCTGCTGGCTGCTTCAATGATGTGGTTAATGTATATATCAGCTTACCATTGGGCTGATAACTTATGTCCTTTATAGTATAAGCTTCCAAGAATCCTAATGCAGCAGACTCTTGCAGATAGACAATCTGGTTAATATCGTAAAGCGGTGCTCTGGCCATTAGCCTTCCTCATCGAAACTAGATTCATCTTCTCCTGTATCTTTGGGGCTATCACTATCTTCGGAACCAACGATTCCATCTTGTGCCGTATGATAGACTTCTGCATAGATGGTATTAAACAGTTCTGGGTCGGCATTTAATACTTCGGCTAGCTTCTCCTTACCAACAGCAATTTTCTGATCGTTAAAGTAATAATTAGATCCCCTAAGCTTAACGACTGAAGTTTCAACAGCGCCGTTCACTAAGGCTTGCACCTTATTGAATCCGTAAATTCCGCTTGCCGCGCCATAATGGATCTCAAGAGCAGCAGATCGAAATGGTGGAGCGACTTTGTTCTTGGCAACTTTTACTTTCGTAACCATTCCATATGGAATATTAGAGGTCCGTAAGGTTTCTGCTCTGCGAACCTCAAGCCGCATTGAAGAATAGAATTTCAATGCTCTACCACCAGGCGTTATTTCTGGATGCATGTAACTTGGGCCGATTTGACCTATTTTGTCACGCAGCTGATTTATGAATATAACTGTTGTACCGCTCCTCAAACATATTCCAGCCAACTTTCGCATACCTTTAGACATCAACCTAGCCTGTGCGCCTATCTGCCTATCACTGATATCTCCATCTAGCTCTTCTTGCGGGACAAGTGCTGCTACAGAATCCACAACCACCAATTTAACTATACCAGAAGTCGCTAATGATTGAACGATATCAAGAGCTTGCTCACCGCTATCAGGTTGCGATAATAACCATTTCTTAACGTCGACACCGATGTTTGTTGCCCAATTATAATCGAGAGCATGCTCTGCATCGATATATGCAGTCAATTTGTTCTGCTGCTGAAAGCTGGACACTATCTGCAACGCAAGAGTCGTCTTACCACTTGACTCTGTGCCATATATTTCTATGATTCTGCCATCAGGAATACCATGGCATCCTAATGCTATATCCAAGCTAGCCAAGCCAGTAGAAGTTGCTTGGGTCGGCTTAATAGTGGCCGCACCACCCCACTGAACTGAATCGCCAAATTTTTTCTCTAGTTCAGCAATCATGCTATCAAAATCCATTGGGCCAGATTGCTTTTCAGCTTCAGATTTAGCAGCTGGTTTCTTTTTAGCCATTTCTTTTGCCTTTGTAACAAAGTTCTTCTAAGAAGTCTAAAACCTGTTGGCGGTCGTGAGTACAAACCTTTTTGATGTCTCCCACTGGAATACGTATGAGAGTATTGTCTTTAGCAAGCAAGGCATCGCCATCGACTAACCCGACAACACTCCATCTACCGTGAGGACTGGGTGCGTATCCCGGTCTCGTAGATAAATATTTCACCCTTTTGACAGTCAACAACTCAACTTGATCTAACTGTTGAATTATCGGATTGGGTTTTTCTAAAGTATATTCTTCATTCCTCATATTGATTCATCAACGATCATGGGGGTTGTAGAATTACAGGGGTCCAAGCAAAGTTTTTATGGGAGAATACTTATGAATCGCAATGAAAGATTATTAACTGAAGCTGTCCAAACATACCTGCAACACAAAACGCAGTTGGGAATTCCAGATCCACCAAAAGATCTTGCTGATGCCGATTCTAAATCACTACAATATTTACAAGAGCAAATAAACGACTTATTCGAGCTAAAATCTGTCGATTTTGTGTGCCATGAAGGAGTCTGCAGAGCCTTCAGAAAGGTTCACAACTATAAGTATATTACTGACCCATTGTTCGAAAAAGCCATGAAGCAAGAAATGGCTACACAGGGAGTCTGCGGTATCGAACAAGAAAAGGCGATTAATATTCTCGAAGATATCAGAAAAGAAGTCAGTGAAGGCGACGGATGGAATGAGCAGGATGCAGGCTATCATCCTGATCTTAAAGATATAATTGCAGTCAGCAAACCGGGACAATCACCAGGCAGTGAAGAATGAAATTAAAATTGCTTAATGAAGGTGATTTATTAAAAGCCCTCCAAAAAGCAACTGGTGCTAACTATGGGCGAAGATCACTCTTAAGTCTAAGCGATACTGATGTGAAGCCAAAAAATGGTGGTGATCTTGGATCACGTGTTCTTGGCTTCACATCTCAGCCAAGTGGCATCCCGCTAAAACCAAGACATAGAAAATTCTTGGGCGTCTCTACAAGACAATTCAGCCTATCACCACCAGGTCTATAATATGCCCGAACCACCACATTTTGGGCATGGAATTATTTCCGTCTGATTTTTCGCGATATGTCCTTCACCCTTGCATATCGGACATTTATGCAAGTCATAACCATCTTTAAAAGAATGGGCTGAGTTAGTCTCATCAGAAACAGATGCTGAAGCTTGTTGTTTAAATCTGCGTTGTAAATCGGCATCAGTCATAGACTTAGAAATTCTAACTCTAGTCTCTCCAAGTCCGTCTTGTCTAATTGCAGGAATTGCCAATGGAGTTCCATGCCTCCCTTCGGCCAACTCCATTTTTACTAGACCCTCTCTGGCACCATCGGGCAACTTGGACTCCAATTCATTGGGATTGTATGCTGTATGTCTTTCAATGCCCGTGTTTCCTACTGACCCAGCTAAACCAGTAACGCGGCGCTGCATGATGTCATCGACTTCTGAGGCAGGTAATACACCATCTTCTCTAGTGCCGTGCAATGTCGCTGCAGGACCAACAGTCGCTGGTGCCCCCACAGGCGCAGCCGGATCTGGGCTTGCTAATGGACCAGGAGTTGCCGCAGGCCCAATAATCCCATTTGATGACTGTTTAACAGTCATCAAGCCATCCTGCGGTACCACTTTCATTCCTAGCTTAGCTGCTTGAGCTAAGAAATCTTGCATCTGCGTATCTCTGTCGGATTTCCATTTCAAATATGCAGCTTTAGCGGCCTTGGGTGTTATGTCGTCCGCATGCTTTGCACAAACCTTGACAGTAATCTTTTGGCCATCAACAGATATAGTCAATTCAGCATCTAAATCTTTATCAGAACCACACACAATACAACTGTTGTTTTGCATCTCTAATCTCTGCTTTGTATTTTAATGTCTACACTTAAATACAGGAATACATAATGGCAAAAATCAACGTCATCACTGTCGATTTAGGCGATTCAGTGGAACAAATTATCGCTGAAGATGTCCGCAAATTAAGTGAAGAAACAATCGAAAATATAAAAGCTGCTGCTAATGAAAAAGTAAAAGCACCAATCAACGACCCCGCAACGTTGGCCACTGAGGCTGCTTACAATTTATTATTTGCCGCTGTAGAAACTGGAGAACCCATAGAAATCGGCAAGCTGCTTGAAGCGGCAGGCCCAGAGATAACAAACCCATCAGCATTGATGATGCGTATGAAGCATTTTTTGCGGCAAAAAGGAAACGAATATATCTTACGCAAGAGAACCCGTGCTGGAAAACCCATATATTTCTTAGTACCCTATAATCTCGAATCTACTCAGGAGTAGTTTTAGATAGCTTTTTCACTATTCCCGCCAAAACCGCAATTTGGTGTTCAAATTCGGATCGTCTTCCCTTATCTGCCAAATTAAGTGGGGACGGGTGATAGACAGCGAACACTTTCACATCAAATTCTTCACTTTTTATGATTTTTCCGAGTGATTGCTGATATCCTACTCCAGGACATAAAGCTTCAAAAGCAATAGAACCTAAAGTAACCACTAACTTCGGATGCATTAGCCCTATTTCCATCATGAGAAAGGGCTTACATCTGTCCACGCACAATTGTGGTGGCCTTGCGTTGCCAGTAACGAAGCATCTAACTGTATTGGTTATGTAGAACTGCGATCTATCTATACTGTGTTTAGTCAGCTCCTTGTCAAAATTCTTGCCGGAAGCTCCTACAAATGGTGCTCCTTCTTTAAGCTCATCCCATCCCGGCCCTTGACCGCATACAAAGATGTTGCTTGGATTCATATTAGATAATACATGTGGATCTCGGCAGGTACCATTTTTCTCTGCATCCTTTCTTCCAAGCTCACACATTGTACAGGCTAAACAAGTATTATTAAGTTGTCTCAACATTCTTAATTTACGCTCATTCTGCATTTCTTGAATTCCCATAGCACCTACGTCCCAATTAGTAATTATCTCTCGTGGGATAAATGGTCGATTCGATCCTGATTTCCAGTCAAATGTTTGAAGATCCATAGGTATATAATACTAACAACAATTTCGAGGATGATATTATGCTAAGTTCAGATAAACGTGGAATCGTCTGTGACAGATGCGGTATAAGCGTGTCGAATGAATTCACATATTATTCTCTCGATGCTAAAGAGGTGTCTGTTGTTAATAATTCTATGACCATTTCCACGCCCATTATACATTCATTTGATATATGTCAGCGATGTATGGACGAAATTAAAGATGCTATCATTAAAAATTACAAGCCTTACAGAATAATTGATAATCGATCATGCCCTAGTGGTATATTCTGCGATCTAAGCGGGCAACACATGAATGGAAATTTCATTTGTTATCATATATGCATATCTATTGTAGCCGTTAATGTCAGCATTACACCATCCGTGGTTGTAAAAGATGACAAGTATTTAGAATTATGGGTTGGCGCAAGCGCTTTCACAGAGTTAAAAGATCGTGCCCTAAAAATTCAGAGTAATAAGGAAAACAAACAATGGTCAGCGACGACTCCAACAGGATAGTATTACAACAAGATGATAGTCCGACACAATTCGATTTAGTTACTTTCTTTGTAGATCTGCCATCAGATTCTCCAAACCAGGAATCAGTCACACAAGGCCGACCCTTCGAATTTGTTTTAGATATAGCATCCAAATTTTCTGCTATGTGTCCTTTTTGCTGCGCCGGGTTTTATATTGACGCGCGTGATATTGTCGAGAAAAATGGACACAAATTTGTTTCATGCCCAGAGTGCGGAGCTGGAAAACCAATACCGCCTACGCCGTTGCCTAAATTCATAGATCCTTTCGTTAATCCTTTCGACAGCAAACAGCTTGCTCGTTGGGAATTGGATGAATTAGTGACTCCAATTGACGATGTTCCAGACAGTGATTCTCTCACTGTTGCACAAAAGATATCGAGAGCAACATGCAAGGAGTAATTCTCGGTAGTGGGATAGTCGGTCTGCTAGCCAGAGAGATACTGGGTGAACAATGGCTCGTTGTGCCGTTTTCACGCTCACGGTTTTATAGCTTTAGACCGGCTTTAGCCGACAATTTTATAATCAGAGACGACAGAATTGACGATGTAGTAATGCATCTTGGTGGCAAAATATCGTTTATTTATAAAACACTTTATTCTTTGAATGGTGGTTTGTTATCACCAGATGACACCATTATAAATGCTTGGTTGAATAAGCTCTTTGGCGATGATGTCCCATCGCAAGCTTTGCCATGCATAAAATCAAGAGGCGATCATTTCATTTACAGTGTCAAAGCCAACCGATTATATAACCAGCTGCAACAGAAGTATGTCCAAAAATTAATTAATGATAGCAAAAGAGGATCGATATCGGAAATTGGCGATCATTATTTGATATGGGGAGGGCAACGCATAGATTTTGATCATATGATTAGCACGATACAACTATCCAAACTATTCGAGTTGACTAATACGCCACGAATAAAACTGCCAACAAAACAGATATGGTATTATCATATTGAAACGAACGAGCTAAACTTCGAAGGAGCTAATCAAGTATTGGTGTTGGATAATCTCATTGATTTCTTTAAAGTCAGTAATATAGCCAAGAATAGATATCTGTTCTATTTGCTGCATGATATACCAATACCAGGGCCATATTTCATGCAGTTTATGCAACAATTCGATTTAGTAGACGGGACCACAATCACAGAAGCAATACCAATTGGACAAAAACCAAACCTTGCTCCATTCAATAAGCTTGGTATTGAATGTATAGGCGCTATGGCAGAGCACGATTACTTTATGGATCTCGGCAGCTGTCTAGTAAAGCTAATGCGTTATAAAGCAGTATTATAATTCACATTCTGTCACAAAGTGATGCCACGCAACATAACTTGCTTCAAAATACCCGCCAGCCGACGCTATAGAATACCCAGTTGTGTTGTTCTCAATGACCGCTATAACGGCATCTTTATAATAAGCTTGAACAATACTATAAAGACTTGCTCGGCCTGCTGTACCTGTGTAGGGTGCATATAACGTTGGCGCAACCGGCAGGCGTTTAGTGGTGGCATAATGGACGCAGAAATTATACAACCACCATAAGCTTTCTGGTAATGAACCATGTGCACCATCTCGTATTTGCACTGTTCCTGGTTTTATGTCTACGTCATAGCTCTTCTCATAATATCGCTGGCATAACATTAACTCTTCTGCTATTGGTCTTGGGCTGAAAACACGAGTGTAGCCCCCTGCATGACAATCGACATTAGTTAAACCGATAGCTGCATTTTGTGCAGCTGGCGATTCAGTCCAAAAGAAAATCATCAAATTACTACAAGCTGCACTTACAGTAGCTGTTAATGTTATCTCTTGTGTACCAGAAGCGGGGACTGCCACAGCTCCTGTCCCAGAAACAACTACACCACTGCTCAAAAAGAAGTTGTTTGGAGTGTAAGATGTGCTTGTCCAATCTCTTACAACATCGCTTATAACCGTATCGGCTACCCCGGTCCATTCCAATATAGCATAGCGAATATTCGCTGCATTAGGAGTGCTTAAAATTTTCGCTTGTAATGTTACCGATTGCCCACGTAAATGATATGTGTTACATCCTTCCACTATCTGCAATAAACCCATTCGTTGAGCCGTTGCGTTAGGTTGAACCATCCATCCATAGAATGGGCCGGGGCGAGCAGATGTACCGGTTGTTGCGTTCCGTCTCTGACAGTTGACTGCAGCTGTTTGTGTAAGGCCAATCCATCGATCAAAACAATATGTATCATCCGAGGTCGAGTAATTGGTTGATGTGGAATTGTTATTGCGTTGAAAAAATTCAAATGCACCATTAATAATAACATTATATCCTACTGAAGCTCCACTTACTCCGGTTGCACCGGTCGGGCCAGTAATGCTCATTCCAGAAGCACCGATGATACCAGTAGCCCCGGAAGCACCAGAAGCACCACGAGGACCAGAAGCCCCATTAGTGCCAGCAGCACCGGAAGCACCCCTTATACCAGTGGCACCTGG
>Ga0172381_10001316_pt1 | contig 29508 bp, 25 predicted proteins | sample Leawel6488metaG_FD_119754 | JGI IMG/M metagenome (GOLD analysis project Ga0172381, IMG submission 119754) | Leachate microbial communities from a municipal landfill in Southern Ontario, Canada - Leachate well 64-88 metaG | ecosystem: Engineered > Solid waste > Landfill > Unclassified | place... | reverse complement strand
TCTCCCTAGAAAGGAGGTGATCCAGCCACACCTTCCGGTACGGCTACCTTGTTACGACTTCACCCCAGTCACCAACCCTGCCTTAGGACGCTGCTTCCTTGCGGTTAGCTCACGTACTTCGGGCGTGGTCGACTTCCATGGTGTGACGGGCGGTGTGTACAAGACCCGGGAACGTATTCAACGCAGCGTGCTGATCTGCGTTTACTAGCGATTCCGACTTCATGCAGTCGAGTTACAGACTGCAATCCGAACTGAGACCGGTTTTAAGAGATTTGCTCACTCTTGCGAGTTGGCGGCTCGTTGTACCGGCCATTGTAACACGTGTGTAGCCCAGAGCATAAGGGGCATGATGATTTGACGTCATCCTCACCTTCCTCCGGTTTATCACCGGCAGTCTCGCTAGAGAGCACTACAGCAGTAAACCGCTGCATGCAACTAACGACGAGGGTTGCGCTCGTTGCGGGACTTAACCCAACATCTCACGACACGAGCTGACGACAACCGTGCACCACCTGTCTTAACATTCTCCGAAGAGCACCCTCAACTTTCGCTGAGGTTTGTTAGATGTCAAGCCCTGGTAAGGTTCTTCGCGTTGCTTCGAATTAAACCACATGTTCCACCGCTTGTGCGGGTCCCCGTCAATTCCTTTGAGTTTCACACTTGCGTGCGTACTCCCCAGGCGGGATACTTATCGCGTTAGCTATGGCACTGCAGGGGTCGATACCCGCAACACCTAGTATCCATCGTTTACGGCCGGGACTACTGGGGTATCTAATCCCATTTGCTACCCCGGCTTTCGTTCCTCAGTGTCAATTACGGCCCAGTAAAGCGCTTACGCCACCGATGTTCCTCCTGATATCTACGCATTTCACCGCTACACCAGGAATTCCCTTTACCTCTACCGCATTCAAGCTTACCAGTATCCGGTGCCTTACAGAAGTTGAGCTTCTGCCTTTAACACCAGACTTAATATGCCACCTACGAACTCTTTACGCCCAATGATTCCGGACAACGCTTGCACCCTCCGTATTACCGCGGCTGCTGGCACGGAGTTAGCCGGTGCTTCCTCTGTGGGTACCGTCAAATTTCGTCCCCACTGACAGAACTTTACACCCCGAAGGGCTTAATCGTTCACGCGGCGTTGCTGCGTCAGGGTTTCCCCCATTGCGCAAAATTCCCTACTGCTGCCTCCCGTAGGAGTATGGGCCGTGTCTCAGTCCCATTGTGGCTGATCATCCTCTCAAACCAGCTACTGATCGTCGCCTTGGTGGTCCATTACACCACCAACAAGCTAATCAGATGCAGGCTCATCTTAGAGCACCGGAGTTTTCAAGATACCTATTTCAAGGTAGCTCATATGGGGTATTAGCAGAAGTTTCCCTCTGTTGTCCCCCTCTCTAAGGCAGATTTCCTACATATTACTCACCCGTCCGCCACTTTCCACTGACCGAAGTCAGCTTCTCGTTCGACTTGCATGTATGAAGCACGCCGCCAGCGTTCGTCCTGAGCCAGGATCAAACTCTCCATTGTCAGAAAGTTATGATTATTACATCTCGCTAAAAGATGTAAAATGCTCACTTTGTTGAACTGCTAGCATTACTGCTTGCGTTTCGTTCTTTGTCACTCGCTCGCCTTAAACGGCATTTCGGTCTTACGACCTCCAGCCTCGGCTCGCTCGTTCTGTCCGTTAAATCATTTTTTGTTGAATCAACAAGTATATTTAATTCAGCGTTCGCCATCAACGGCATTTCGGTCTTGCGACCTGGTGCCTCGGCTCACGCTTAAGTTTTCAGTTATTCTGTTTTCAATGTTCAGCTTTATTTTTACAGGGTCACAAAACTTGCACTCCGTTGAATCAACTCGGCAGTTTTTTGCGGCTCCCGCAGGACAAAAAAAAATTACTTTTTCTTTTTCCCGAAAATTCTGTTTCCCCGTAAGAGTTTAATTTCTTAAAGCATCCTAGAGTTGTACTATTTACAAAGGGATTCTTTGTAACCCCTCGGGGTTTTGTGTAGAGTTGGCAGATTATTCCTTTTCTTCTGATTTCGCTAGAGTATCATTTAATCGTTTTGGGCCAACACCTAAATACTAACCGCAATCTCTTGCGGTATTTACAATCATATTACTTTATTTTTTGTTTGTCAAGTGCTTTTTTAAAACTTTTTTTGTTTTCTTTAAAAAACTTATTATTTTAATTTTAAGAGTCAAACCGGGTGAGCCTGAAGCCCACTTTTTGTTCCACTTGCCATTTTAATTATTTCGGTATTTTTTAATGTTCTATTGTGCTTGGTGCACGTGTTTAATCATACATTGAAAAAAGCAGAAAATCAATCATTCTGGGGCATATCCTTTAAACTCTTTGGGTATACCCTTTAAAAACAAGCACTTCCGCCATTTACAAAACTTTATCTCAGGAAACAGAGAACGGGAAAGGGAATTGGGAAGGGGAAAACGTGAGACGTGAGAGGTGAGACGTGAGAAGAGAAACTGGAAAAGAAAAGCTTTAATTTTTTTTGTTGCACTTAATCACTTAATCACCCAGTCACTTAATCACTTCGTAAAAAGCCCTTAAGCCTTTCAGCCTTTAAGCGAAATATTACATTATATAAACTATTTCCTTTTTAATCAAAAGTATAATAAAATATTAAATGTATTAGTACAAAAAAATAGTTAAAAGGAGAATATCAATGAAAATCAACACAAACTTCAACAAAATCGCCCTGTCAATTGCTTTATTGGCAGCATGCTCAAATCTTGCGTTTGCCGACGGAAACGCTTTCACTCCGCTGAATTTTGATGACGCATCTTATTCAGCACCAAAAGCAGCTCCGGCAGCAGCAAAACCATCATCAAACCCTATTTCAAACGCACTATCTAAAGTTATGCCCTCAAAAAGTGCACCTGCGGCCAACGCAGCACCGGGCGAAGTTCCCATCGGCAACGACAACATTCAAAACGCAATTCTTGAGCTTGACAACGCTCAAGTCGGAATCAGAAATGATTTGCTGAACTACAAAGCAAAATATGCCGATGTTGATGCTCAGTACAAATTAATCAAAAATGAAAGAACCATGCTCAATCGGCAAGTTAATTCCATCGAAAGACGAATTAAAAACATCGACAGAGCTAAAGAAAAAATAAGAAGAAATATGCTTTAATTGAGATTTAGAAGATTAGAGGGTTAGAAGGTTGGCTTTTGCCGGTTTGCAAGGTCAACCTTTTTATTTCCGCCGGTTTCTTTATCAAATCCCAAAGCCTTCATCATAGGGTGAACTATGTAGTGGCTTAATTGAGGAGCCAGTATGGCTAAAGCCAGTACGGAGCCGACAATTGCACTAAATTCGTGTGCCCCTTTACCCAGATGGTATCTGGAATCGGTTTTAATGTTATTTTTTAAGTCTGTCTTTAATTTTCTCCATAATTCGGTATTTTTTGCTTTTTTCGCTTCTTCTATAGAATTTTCAGCAGTATTATACAGGTTTAATTTTCCTTCGTTAATCGTGTTTTTGTTACGCAACCATTTTGAAATTAGTTTATAGAGACCCTTTTTAACATAAGGAACCATGCACCAGTACAATGCAAGGCATGTCGCCTGATATAAAAATTCCTTGACGGAAGCATATTTTTTCTTTTCTTTCGTGTCCGCTTCCTTGTCAAGCCAAATAAAAGTAGGCCTTCCTGTCATTTTTAACACGGTTTCAATTGTAACGGCATACATGGTATTTTCGGTAAAGTCCGCAAATTTAGGGCTGCTGATTACTTTCTTAACGCTTTGGACTATGGGCGAAATTTTCATAAGCTTACCCCCATTCCAGATTTAGGCGAAATTGGCTTATAAATATTCAAATTTGCCGGCGTGATTTTGGTTGGTTGCGGAGCCTGAAGATTTTGAGGCGGTACCGCTGCCCATTCCGGTATTTGATAAGGTTTTTTAACATTATCCGTTTTCTTGCCGTCATGCCCGAAAGCTTTTAATATATGAGGCATGGCTAAATTACAAAGTCCTGGAATTACCACCAGAGCCGCTAAGCAAACCCCCAAAAACCCTAATGTCGATTTTGCATTTGACTTTGATCTATCAAAAATTTCCACTATGCTCTTATCCCCAAAAGCAAATTTAGGAGCCAATTTTTCTGTGGCCCAGGATAATAAAATGTATGTCGGCACGGCAATAAGCTCTGTGGCTCCTTCTCTTATTGCAGCATACTTTCTGGACTTAGGGTCTTGTTTTTTATCATTCATCGTAAAAATAGGGCGAAAAATACCTTTAAACAGGGCGATAGAAACAACCGTATAAACCGCTTTGTTCTTCTGCCCAAGTAAATTGCATTTATTTTCTATAAAATTTTTAAGCCCCATTTATATTCCACGCTTTGCATCACTATTTCTAACACACAATTGTATCAAAAACAAACAAAATAAAAAGTGCTAGTAAAACGGTAAATGTTAAGAAAAATTTACGCCCCGAAGTAATTTTTCAGACCTCTGTTTAAATTCGTATTTTTGCAAAGTTTTTTGAGCTTAGAAATAGCCCTGTTTTCAATCTGTCTTATTCTCTCCCTTGAAACACCGTATTGAGAGCCGATTTCGTCCAATGTTTTTTTCGTGCCGTTGTTGTCAAGTCCATATCTCAAAATCAAAACATCTCTCTCTTTCGGGCTTAATTGGCCGAGCATTTTTCTTATATCATCAAATAAATTTTCTTGAGAAACCCTGCTGTCAGGGGTTATTGTGCTTTCATCAACAATATAATCAGCAATTTTGCTCGAATCTTCTTTCTGATTAGCCGGAGATTCAATACTGATAGTAGATTGAGCGGACTTAACCAATGAAGTTAATTTGTTAACCGTAAGTCCCAATCTGTAAGCTATTTCCTGCTTTGTGGGAGCCCTTCCGAGTTCCGTTGTCAAATCAAGCGTAGCTTTTCTTATTTTGCTCAAAGACTCAATCATGTGAATCGGAAGCCTTATTATTCTTGCTTTGTCCGCAATTGCCCTTGTGATTGACTGTTGCACCCACCATGTTGCGTAAGTCGAAAATTTATACCCTTTAGTGTAGTCAAATCTTTCCGCCGCCTTCATTAGCCCCATGTTGCCTTCCTGAATTAAATCAAGAAAAGAAAGCCCTCGCCCTATATATTTTTTGGCAATACTGACAACAAGCCTTAAATTCGCATTAACAAGCATGTTTTTGGCGATTTCGCTGTGTTCTTCCTGAATTTTCTTGGCAATATTTAATTCTTCCGGAGTTGACAGCAGGGGAATTTTCCCTATCTGCTGAAGATAAATTCTGACCGAATCATCCGTGTTGATTGAAGTTAAATTTTCCTGAACCTTTGGTTCTTCAACAGATTCGAGGATATCTTCGTCTTCCTCCGGCTCCAATTTTGCCAAATCTACGTCTTCCTCTTCAGGATTGCCTGACTCTATATCTAATATTTCTCCGTCTTTTGCCATTGTTTGCTCTCCCGTTGAATTAATTATATCATAAATTTTTGAATAAGTGACTGAGGAAGTTGAAAAGTTGAAAGGTTGAAAGGCTTAAGGGCTTAAGGGGTGAATGGCCGAAAGGTTATAAGTTTATCAGTCGATAAGTTGATAGGTCGAATGGTCGATAAGTCCAGTTTCTCTTCTCACGTCTCACCTCTCACGTCTCACGTTTTCCCCTTCCCAATTTCCTTTCCCCTTCCCCGTTTTCTCTTCACTTTCCACTTTTCGGTCTTACTCTCTCGCACTAAACGGGTCTACTGTCCTCCAAAGCCACGCACTCCTGCGTGTCATTTCGGACATCCGCCCTCTGCTCGCTCGTGCTGTCTTACTGTTTCAAAAATTATTGCACTGAGGGCGTTTGAGACATTTAAAGAGTTAAAATCCTTTAACATTGGGATTTTTACCAGAAAATCCGCCTCTTTTATCAAGGATTTTGAAACTCCGGCATGCTCCGCACCCATAATTAAAGCGAAATTCATATCGCAGTAATTTATATTATAATAATTATCTTTGGCGGAGGCATCCGTGGCAATTACCCACCAGTCGGAATTTTTTAGCTTTTGGACTGCACTGATTAGGCTATTGACTTTTATTATCGGAATGTGATTAATCGCACCCGCCGAGGTTTTTTCGACAATAGAATTAATCTGGACATTTCTTCTGCTCGGAATAATAATGGCCGAAACACCCGCACAAACACATGTTCTGATTATCGCACCCATATTGTGGGAATCTTCGACTCCGTCTAAAATCACAAGCGAATCGTTTTCATGCTTTTTTTCGAGAAATTCGTCTAAATCGGCATATTTTATGGGAGAAATTTGAGCAATAACACCCTGATGATTGCCTTCAATCCCCTGAAATTTTTCCGCAGGTACAAATTGAAAAATAATTCCGTTTTTTTGTGCAAGCTCTTTTATCCGATTCAATTTTTCGTCGGAGTGCAGGTTTTTTGAGATTAAAATCTTGTTAATCTCTCTATCGCCCGCAATAAGTGCCTCTAAAACGGAGTTTTTGCCGTATATGATTTCTGATTGTTCGTCCATGTTGTACCTGATAATATCTAATTGTAATAATTATACCTGATTGTGCGTAAATAGTCAAAGGCAAGGCGTGAGACGTGAGAAGAGAAACGGGAAACGGGAAAAGGGAAAAGGGAAAAGGGAAAAGGGAAAAGGAAATTTTTAATTTTTTTTGTTGCACTTAGTCACTTAATCACCCAGTCACTTAATCACTTCGTAAAAAGCCTTTCACCCCTTAAGCCCTTAAGCCTTTCAACTTATCAACTCCCTTAATCACTTAATCACTTCGTAAAAAGCCTTTAGCACTGGCCGGCCAACTCAAAAGACATATGGGAAACTCTTTGGGTTTCCTCATCGATAATTCCCCGCTTAAGCTCTCTGTAAGAGGAGTTTTTTGAGTTAAATTTATTTTTCAAATATTGATAAGAGACTTTTGGGTCACATTTGTCACCGCAAGTAAATAAATCCACTGCGGCATAGCCTAATTCCGGCCATGTATGGATTGCGAGGTGACTTTCAGCTATAATAACTACTCCGCTGACTCCGTAAGGGTTAAACATATGAAAACATTTTTGGACTACGGTTGCACCACATTCAAGAGCCGCTTCCATCATTAATTTTTCTATTAAAGATACATTATTTAAAATATTCGGGTCACATTCAAAAAATTCGGCTAAAACATGTTGACCCAAATGAAATTGTTTTTTTCCGTCTTTGTTCATACTTGTAAAAGGTGAAGTTACTTCCAATTCATGTGCCTCCTTATGGTGTGCTATTACATACCTAAATCTTTAGTGACAATTTACATATTACTATAAAAACCAAAAAATTTGTAATTGTTAATACGCCGAGAGAAAATTTTTATAAATCGTAACAAAAACATACCCCAGAACCCGCTATAAAAGGTCATTCAAACGAGGTGTTTTGTAAATTTTTGTTAAATTACATGAGAATGCGGAATTATTCCAAAAAACGACTCACGTCATGCTGAACTTGTTTCAGCATCGCATCAGCGAGCGACTTTGCGACCCTGCCTCTTGTTTTCTTTGCGAGAAACGAGCTTAGAAAACAGTGTCGGGGAGATAGATTTTGTTTACAAAATCATCTCCGCGGAAATTAATTCAGGGTGACGTGAAAGGGAATAATTCCGCATCCTCCATGATTAAGATTTTTGTTATAAAATTAAACTATGAATAAAATTTTAGTAATTGATGATGAAAAATCTATAAACGAATTGATAAAAATCAACCTTGAATTGGCCGGATACAATGTTATTCAGGCTCTTGACGGAACAAAAGGTTTTGCGTTGGCGAAGCAGGAGCTTCCAAACGCTGTAATTTTGGATGTTATGATGCCCGAAGTCGACGGATACACCGTTGCACAGAGAATAAGACAAAACCCTTCGACAAAAAATGTTCCAATTTTGATGCTTACGGCCCTCTCTCAGCTTAGCGACAAGGTGAAAGGCTTTGACATCGGGGTGGACGACTATCTTGTAAAACCATTTGAGATGGAAGAATTAAAAGCCCGCCTGCGTGCAATCTTAAAGCGTTCACACCAAATTCCCGAATCAATAGCCATAAGAGAACTTCTAACTGTCAAAGAAATTACGCTCATACCCGAAACTTATTCGGTGAAAATTCACGACAAAGTTGCAAAATTAACCCCGATTGAGTTTGAAATTTTTAATCTGTTGTTCCAAAACCACGGGAATATGGTTTCTTCCGCCAAATTATTAAGCGATATTTGGGGTTATTCACCCGACGATGAAATAGAAACAATAAGAGTCCACATAAGACACTTGAGAACCAAAATCGACAAAATTGCCAACGGTAAAAAATACATCGAAACAATTTATGGCGGAGGGTATAAGTTGAACGTCTGAAAGCAAGGACCAAAAGCCTCTTGCCCTGGTTGAAAAGTTGAAAAGTCGAAAGGTCGAAGGGTTGAAGAGTTTTTAATTTGCTAACCGTTAACCCATTCACCTCATCACCCTTTAACCCAATACTTGATTTTTTGTAATTTTATAATAAGGTAGTACTAATGACAGAAGACAGGACATCAATAAAAAATATAATACAGGCAATGGGATTAGTTTTTGGAGATATCGGAACGAGCCCCATTTATACGTTTACAGTAATATTTTTAACTACACAGGTAACCACGGAAAATATCATAAGCATATTGTCCTTAATAATTTGGACGCTTTTATTGATTGTAACCGCACAGTACACATGGCTGGCTATGAGCCTCAGCAAAAGAGGTGAGGGCGGAACAATCGTGCTTAACGAGGTTCTAAGAAAACTTTTAAAAGGCGTCCGTCCGATAGTTTTCTTCTCTTTTCTCACTTATATCGGCATATCGCTGTTGATAGGCGACAGCGTAATCACGCCGGCGATAAGTATTTTATCTGCGGTTGAAGGTTTAAAACTGGTTCATGTTTTGCACAATATTCCTCAGTCGTTAATTTTGCTGATAACCTTAATAATCGCCATCGGGCTTTTTGCGATACAAAAAAGAGGAACGGAAAGAATATCAAAAATTTTCGGTCCTATTATGTTCGTGTGGTTTTTGGCACTGGGCATTTCCGGACTTGCATCTTTAAGCCACAACCTAGTTGTACTGCAGGCCTTTAATCCTATCCACGGACTAAGATTTGTTACACACCATGGATTGCCCGGATTTTTTGTATTGTCGGAAGTAATTCTTTGTGCAACCGGAGCCGAAGCACTTTATGCGGACATGGGGCATTTGGGCAGAAAACCAATTACCGGAGCGTGGGTTATTGTACTTTTTGTACTATTATGCAACTATCTGGGGCAAGGCTCATTTTTGCTTGCACATCCCGAAAGCAACAATGTGTTGTTTGCGATGGTTGTATCTCAGGCAAAATTTTTGTATATTCCGTTTTTGGCTATAAGCATTTTGGCGACAATTATTGCTTCGCAAGCTATGATTAGCGGGCTGTTTGCGATAGTTTATCAGGGCATAAACACGAGAATTTTGCCGATGTTCAAGGTTGAATACACTTCGGAAAAAATTAACTCGCAAATCTACATAGGAACGGCAAACTGGTTTTTAATGTTCTTTGTAATTTTGGTTATTTTAATGTTCAAAGAATCTGCAAATTTGGCTTCAGCTTACGGCTTTGCTGTAACCGGAACCTTCACAATCACAGGAATTATGATTTCAACAATCTTTTTCTTGCGAAAAAAATATTTCCATTTTCTAATTGCAATATCTCTTATGTTTATTGACTTTGCATTTCTCCTTGCAACTTTTTCAAAAATTCCGACAGGTGCGTACTGGTCAATTATAATTGCAACCATTCCTTTGTCCTTAATAATTCTCTATGTAAAAGGCCAAAAGGCGATGTTTAATGCGATTAATTTGATGGACAAAGATACATTTTTGGGCAAATACGAGAAACTTTATAAGGATGTCAGCAAAATTGAAGGCAAGGCACTGTTTTTTGCAAGAGGGATTGAAAAAGTCCCGCCTTATATTGTTCAAACGATGTTTATAAACAACATAATGTACAAAGAAAACATTTTTATCCAAATAAATAAAACAAATGAAGCCTTCGGCCTGCATTATGACTTAAGCCGGGTTGCCGACGGGTTGAACATCTTGACAATTGACGTCGGTTACATGGAAGTATTTAAGCTGGAAAAAGTGTTAAGAGTTTTGGATATAGAGGAAAAGGCGATTTTTTACGGAGTTGAAGAGATTGAAACAAGCAATTTCTTCTGGCATATATTCTCCATAATCAAAAAAGTCACTCCGACCTTTGTAAGCTTTTACAAACTGCCCGTACACAAAATCCACGGAGTAATTACGCAGATTAATCTGTAAGAACCAAAGATGACCTGGGAGGTGAAGAGTTGAATGGTCGATAAGTCCAGTTTCTCTTCTCACGTCTCACCTCTCACCTTCCCCCTTCCCCGTTCACATCTCTCCATCGTGTATTTCAGATGAAATGCCTGTCATTTCATCATAGGTAGATATAAAATGCAGGTATCTTTCCATGCGTAATTTTAACCAGCTCAGCATCGTGTCAGACCCGTAAACTTCTATTATTCTCATCCGTGAAAAATGCTTGTAAGTCTGATTGTAAGATTCTTCAATATAAGTTTTGCATTTGCAGTTCAACTCCTCTATCAAATCATAGAGAGTTTTTAGCCATGCGGCTTGAACATGCGTTTCGTTTACTTTATACTCAAGAATCATGATGTCTCCGTTTATTGGGGATATATTTTAGATATACATTGTATATTATAACGGATGTTTTACAAAAAAATAGAGCATGAGTACATGAAAATTTACAATTCTACACAGAACAATTTAATAGCGGATGATGTAAAAGTGGCGAAAACCTTTTTGACAAGGACTTTTGGGCTTATACCGAGAAAATCGATTTCAAAGGACGAGGGATTGATTATTAAGCCCTGCTGTTCAATACACACATTTTTTATGAAATTTGCAATTGATGTTTTGTTTATCAACGGCAAAAATGAGATAGTGGCTTTGTATGAAAACGTCAAGCCGTGGCGAATTCTGCCGATACATCTTTCGTCAGGCTATGTAATTGAACTTGCCGCAGGCAATGTTTATGCGAAGAATATCCAAAAAGGTGATATAATAGGGATGGAATAAGGAATAAGATATGGATATTCAAAATTTGGTAATCGCTCATCATCACATAAATTTGGTGAGAGCAATGAAAGATTATCACATAAGGCATTACGTATGGGAAATAGCTAAAGTATTTATCCCTGTTTTTTTAACAGGTTTTATAACTGTTGTTGTTATGCGAGCTAATGATAGTCGGAATAAAAAAAGATGGTTGAACGATTCATTTGTAAAACATCAAAACGATTTAATCATAAAAGTGAATACTCTTTTGATAGACTTTTTCGATAAATTTAGTAAGTATTTTAATGCATACGACGTTAAAACCGTTGATATAAAGCTGGTAAACGGGTTTTTTGATAAATATGCCTCTGAGATTGAAGAATTGCAAACTTCATATTATCAATTGCTTGAAATGTATAAAATTAAAATAACGCCGTTGATAAACTCATTTTCTCAGCTTGATTTTGTAAATAAATATGTAAAAGCTAATATTGAATCAAATCCCGACAAATCAAGCATTATTCTTCCTGATGCAGAGGAAGAAATTGATTTTGAGGATTATTTACTTGCTATTTCCTCTGATCTTTCACAGGCTAAAGAAGCTATGATTAAAGTCATACAGAAGAAGTTAAGATAAGTTTATTACGTTCATTTCTTTTCCCTGCGGGGCGTTCAGGTGACACCCCTGAAACCCCGTTGAGCAATTATTTAAAAACTTATTGTATAATCTAATTATGAACAAAACTTTATCCGAAAAATTGAAATTATTGCCGTCTTTGTCGGGGTGTTATCTTTACCACGATGGAAAAGGTGAGATAATTTATGTCGGCAAGGCAAAAAATCTTAAAAACAGGGTAAGAAGTTACTTTCACAAGACGTTAGACAGTGCAAAACTGAACGTTATGGTGCCGCAGATTGAAAATCTTGAATACATAATCACAAATTCAGAAGCCGAAGCACTGATTTTGGAATCCCATCTGATTAAAAAACACAAGCCAAAGTACAATATTTTACTCAAAGACGACAAAAAATACCCTTATTTTCTGATAACGGACGAGGATTTTCCCCGGATTATCGTCACGAGAAAAAAAAATCTTAACCTCGAAAAAGGCCGATATTACGGACCTTATACGGATGTTCGGGCGATGTATTCCACCCTCGATTTTTTAAAAAAGATTTTTCCCCTGAAACAGTGCAAAACGCCTAAATTCAAAAACAGGCCATGTCTTTATTATCAAATCGGGAGATGCCTTGCACCTTGTCAGCAGCTTGTTTCTTCGGAAGAATACAAAGCGATTGTGGCAAAGGCAGAATTGTTCTTGCATGGCAAGCAGAGCGAATTGTTGAAACAATTGATGGAACAGGTTAAAAAATATTCGGCCTCCCAGCAGTACGAAAAGGCGGCAAGGCTCCGTGACAGTTATTTGGATTTGAAAAAGACACTTGAACGCCAAAAAGTTGTCTATGAAAACACGAAACTTAACGAGGATGTGATTTCTATGATGTACGAGGACGGAGTTTTTGCGATTGTAATTTTGATGATACGTGAAGGCCGGTTGATTGATAAAAAAGATTTTACGTATTTTGTGGAAGAAACCGATAAAACTGGCTTTTTTGAAACATTTTTCAGAGATTATTACAGCAATCTTGCCGTTGAATTCCCTGACAAAATCGTTTCCAGAGAGCTTGAGGCACTCGGAGAAAAAGAACTTTATCAGCAATGGCTTGAAATTTTGTCAAAGAAAAAAGTCAAAATCAGTTATGGAAAAACCAAGCAAGGTGTGGAGTTGCAGGCTCTTGGGGACAAGAATGCAAAAGTGCTTTTAAATAACGCAAAACTCGAAAAAATGTCAAAAATAAGGGATGATTTTAACGAAATCGGCTCGTTTTTAGCTGAAAAATTAAAGCTGAAAAATTTTCCTCACAGGATAGAATGTTACGATATTTCCCACATTCAAGGCACAAACACGGTTGCTTCAATGGTAACATTCATAAACGGCTTGAGTAAAAAATCCGCTTACAAAAAATTTAAAATCAAGCTGGCGGAGGGCAAGCCGGATGATTTTCTTTCCATGAAAGAGGTTTTGACCCGAAGGCTCAGCAGGCTGGGAGAGGAAAATTGGGAAAAACCTGATTTGATAATTATAGACGGTGGAAAAGGGCAGCTATCGGCAGTTATGCAGGTTTTCGAGGGGTTTAAAAACAAAAATATTTTGTCTTTGCGAGAAACGAACAAAGTGAGTGATGAAGCAATCCAAGAAAAGTCTTTTGGATTGCCGAGTCGTGCCTTCAGCACTCCTCGCAACGACATAGACTTTTCAACAATTGATTTTGTTTCCCTTGCAAAACGGGAGGAAGAAATTTTCTTGCCGAAGCAGTCAAAACCAGTTGTTTTGCCTCGTAATTCCTCTGCTTTGTTTTTATTTCAAAGAATAAGGGATGAAGCACACAGGTTCGCTGTAACTTATCACAGGAAACTGCGTTCCAGGGAAATATCCAATAAACAGATGAACACGTAAGCGGCAAATGATGGGATAATAAGCGTTGAAGTAGGTTGGGCTTTCCAGCCCAACAACATAGAGATATCAAATGCTAAAATTTTACAAACCATACGTTCCATATTTATTTTTGCTCCCTGCGGGGGTGATTTTGCTGGTATTTTTTTTCATCCCGTTTTTTCAAACGATTGTTTTAAGTTTTCAGGACTATTCGGCAAGCATTTATAATCCTGCGTGGATTGGACTTCAGAATTATTTCAAACTGCTTCACTCTCCGATTTTTTATCAGGTTTTGCTCAATACTTTTTTGTATTTGTTTATTGCGGTGCCGATTTTGGCGATTTTTCCGCTATTTTTGGCAATTTTGATTAACCGGAAAATAAATGGCATAACTTTGTACAAAATTTTGATTTACCTGCCGGTAATTGTATCAATTGTAGTTGCTGCGATTGCTTTTAAGTGGCTTTATGCGGATCAGGGGATTTTGAATTTTGCGATTGAGAAATTGGGATTTGGGCCTATCGGATGGCTGACGGATACAAGATTTGCACTGATTTCTGTAATTATTGTGACTATTTGGAAAGGTATCGGATATTACATGATGATTTATCTTGCGGCACTGATGAGCGTGCCAAAAGAATTGTACGAGGCTTGCGACATTGACGGAGCGAGTGCTTTCAGAAAGCATTTGACGGTCACAATTCCTCACATAATGCCCACTCTTGCCCTTGTTTCAACAATCAGTGCGATTTCTGCGATGAAGGTTTTTGCTGAAATTTATGTAATGACAAAGGGCGGGCCGCTGAATTCAAGTAAAACAATTGTTTATTATATTTACGAGCGGGCTTTTGAGAACTTGGATTTGGGCTATGCATCGGCGATGGCGGTTGTGCTATTGGTTATCGTAATGGCGTTTTCGCTTGTGAATATAATGTTTTTTGAGAAAAACAAATACCAGATATAACAGTTGTCGTTGCGAGGAATGAAATGACGAAGCAATCCAAAAACATTCAATTCTGAAATCCTGAAACAAGTTCAGGATGACGTAAAAAGAAAAGGAATAAACAAGCCAAATGATTAAACGATTTTTCAATAAAATAGGAATACACTCAATTTTAATTTTCGTATCGCTGTTGTCGATATTCCCTTTTATATGGCTGATTTCAACCTCATTAAAAGGCAATGCGGAAAATATTTTCGCCTATCCGCCACAAATTATTCCGACGGATTTTACATGGGCAAATTACGTCGGGGTATGGAAAAGGGTTGATTTTGTGGCTTATTTTGTAAACTCTATGATTGTTGCGGGAGCGACGGTGTTTTTAAACCTGCTTTTATCGGCTCTGGCGGCATATCCGTTGGCAAGGATGGAATTTGGCGGGAAGAAGGCTTCATTTTTTGCCGTTTTGGCAACGATTATGGTACCGTTTCAGGCGATTATGCTCCCCGTTTATTTGATTACATTAAAATTAAATATGGTTGATTCCGTAAACAATCTTATGGGGTATTTAGGTCTTGTAATGCCATTTGCCGTAAGTGCGTTCGGGATTTTTCTCATGAGGCAGGCGTTTTTGGCAATTCCGAAGGAAATGGAAGAGGCGGCAATAGTTGACGGCTGCAACGTTTTTCAGGTATTTTTCAGAGTGCTGTTGCCGATGGTAAAACCTTCTCTTGCAGTGCTTGCGATATTTACATTTATTGGAAGCTGGGGCGAATTTCTCTGGCCGAGCATTGTTCTGACAAAAGAATCCATGTATACGCTTCCGGTTGGGGTAAACAATTTACAGGGAATGTTCAGTTCAAACTGGCGGTTTATCGCCGCGGGCTCGATTTTGGCAACAATTCCGATTGTAATATTCTTTCTTGCAATGCAAAAATACTTCATCTCAGGCGAAAACGAGGGAGCGGTTAAAGGATAAAGGGCGGAGAAAAGTGAGACGGGAAAAAGGAAACTGGGAAGAGGGAACTGGGAACAGGAAAGGGGGAGACGTGAGACGTGAGAAGAGAAACTGGAAAAGGAAAGTTTTAATTTTTTTTGTTGCACTTAATCACTTAATCACCCAGTCACTTAATCACTTCTTAAAAAGCCTTTCACCCCTTAAGCCCTTAAGCCTAAAAAAATCTTATAAAGATTATCTCAATTTTTTTAAGAAAAGCGTTTTTGTTATATAATGTAATAGAAACCATTTTTTAACGTATAAAGAGGAAAGCATTTGAAGAGTTCAAAACTTACACTGGCAATATTTTTATCCTTAATTTTGGGTGTTATAGTCGGGTGGATTGCACCTGAATTTTCTCAAAAACTTCACCCTCTGGCTGTAATTTTCTTAAAAATGGTAAAGATGATTATCGCTCCGCTGCTGTTTGCGACTCTGGTGGTTGGAATTGCCGGACACGGCGATGCTAAAAGCATCGGTAAGGTCGGACTAAAAACTCTTGTTTATTTTGAAATCGTAACCACTCTGGCCCTCGTAATAGGACTCGGCGTAGGGAATTTGTTCAAACCCGGAACGGGTTTTGGGCTTACGGTTAACCCTAACGCCTTGAAAACCGCTGCCGAAATGGCGACAGTAAACGTTCACACTTCCGTAACTCAAATGGTTGTGGACATTTTTCCGACCAGCGTAATTCAATCAATGGCTGAAGGAAACCTGCTTCAAATTGTCGTTTTTTCAATATTTTTTGCTCTTGCTATCTGTGCCGTAGGCCAAAAAGCAAAGCCTGTTCTGGACGTTTTGAGTTCCCTGTCCGAGGTAATGTTCAAATTTACCGAATATGTAATGTATTTTGCACCGATAGGGATTTTCGGAGCAATTGCCTCCACTGTCGGGGAAAACGGTATCGGAATTTTAAAAAACTATGCGAAGGTAATTTTTTCGCTCTATTTTGCTTTGGCCTTGTTTGTTGTAATTGTTTTGTTCATTGCCTGCAAAATCGCCAGAATTTCCTTCAGAAATCTTTTGAATGTAATCAAAGAGCCTGCCATTTTGGCATTCTCTACAGCAAGTTCTGAGGCGGCACTGCCAAAGGCAATGGAAATAATGGAAAAATTCGGTGTGCCTAAAAATATTGTCGGTTTTGTAATGCCGACCGGATACACCTTTAATCTCGATGGAAGCACCTTATATCTGGCTTTGGGGGTACTTTTTGCCACACAAATTGTCGGGATAAACATGTCATTTGAACAGCAAATTATGATTATGCTTGCCTTAATGCTCACAAGCAAGGGAGTTGCGGCAGTTCCGAGGGTATCCTTGATAGTTTTGGCCGGAACCCTCGCAAGTTTCAATATTCCTATAATAGGGGTTGCAATTCTGCTCGGAATTGACCAAATCCTTGATATGGGCAGAACGACGGTCAACTTAATCGGAAACTGCGTTGCGACGGTCGTAATTGCAAGGTGGGAAAATGAGTTTGATTATGTTAAAATGCATGAGTTTGTAAGAGGAATTAAAATAAAAAAGTTCGAGGATGCGAAAATAACTGAACAAAATCAAGAAGAATTGAGTATTTCGGGCTAAATTGATGAAATATTGAAAGTAGGTTGGGTTTTCCAACCCAACAAAGGAAGTAGGATGGGCTTTAGCCCTTCAATGTTAAGGATGGGAAAATGACGGAACAAGAGAAAGTTGAGTATAAAAACACACTAAATTTGCCGCAAACTACGCTCGCAATGCGTGCGAATGCTGCACAGAGAGAACCGGAAATTCAAAAAATCTGGGAAGAAAATGATATTTATAAAAAAAATATTGAACAAAAAGACAAATCACATTCTTTTATTCTGCACGACGGACCGCCCTATTTGAGTTCGGAAAAAATCCACATAGGCACGGCTCTTAACAAAATTTTAAAAGATATTTTAATCAAATACAAATCACAAGCGGGTTATTATGCTCCTTATGTGCCGGGCTATGACGGGCATGGACTTCCGATTGAAAATGCCGTTGTTAAAAATATAAAAGGCGGCAGAGAAGCAATTACGCCTGTTGAGCTTCGCCAAAAATGCAGAGAATTTGCCCATAAAAATTTAAAAGGTCAGGAGGCAGAATTCAAAAGGCTTGGCGTTTTGGGAAATTGGGAAAACCCTTATTTGACGATTAATCCAGAATTTGAAGCTGAACAGATAAGGGTTTTCGGCGAAATGTACAAAAAAGGCTATATAGAAAAAGGCCTTAAGCCGGTTTACTGGTGTGCGGCATGTGAAACTGCTCTGGCAGAAGCGGAAGTCGAGTATGCAGATCACACTTCAACCTCAATTTATGTACGTTTCCGGTTTGATGAAGAGTCAACAGAAAATATAAAAAGGCTTATTTCCCCTTCCCTCTTTCCTCTTTCCTCTTCCCCCGTCTACGCAGTAGTTTGGACCACAACTCCTTGGACAATTCCGTCTAATTTGGCAATCTGTTTGCACCCGAGGTTTGAATACACTTTCCTTGAAAAAGACGGCGGCGTTTACATGATTGGGCAGGATTTACTGGCAAGCTTTTTGGCAGACGTTTCGTGGGAAGAAAAAGATATAAAAGTTCTTGGCAGTGCAAAAGGTCAGGATTTGGAATTTTTAAACACCAAACACCCTTTGTATGACAGAAAATCACCGTTAATTCTTGGTGAACACGTTACGACAGAAGCCGGCACAGGCGAAGTTCACACGGCCCCCGGTCACGGGCTTGAGGACTACGAAGTCGGGAGCAAATATAATCTTGACATACTCTCCCCGCTTGACAGCAAGGGTATGTGGACAGATGAAATACCTGATTTAAAAGGGATTCCTTACTACAAGGGCAATGCGATTGTCATAGAAAAATTGGAACAGGCAGGGGCTCTGCTGGCTAAAAGTGAGATTGTACACTCTTATCCGCACTGTTGGCGTTGCAAAAAACCGGTAATTTACCGTGCGACCCCACAGTGGTTTGTTAAAGTCGATAAATTCAGGGCTGAAACTTTAGAAGAAATAAAAAAAGTTAAATGGATTCCTTCAAGCGGCGAAATTAGAATTTCGAACATGGTTGAAGGCCGCTCCGACTGGTGTATTTCGCGGCAAAGGGCGTGGGGCGTTCCGATTCCTGTTTTCTACTGCAAAGATTGCGGAGAAGTCATTGTAACAGATGAAACAATCAAACATATTGCAGATTTGTTTGACAAAGAAAGTTCTGATGCGTGGGTAAAATATTCTGAAAAAGAATTGTTGCCGAATAATTTTAAGTGTCCAAAATGTAAGGGCGAAAATTTCAGAAAAGAAAAAGACATCATGGATGTTTGGTTTGATTCTGGCATAACATGGAGAGCAGTTGTCGAAAAACGTTTTCAGGAGCTGGGTCACATTCCGGTGGATATGTATCTTGAAGGTTCAGACCAGCATAGAGGCTGGTTTCAGTCATCGCTTTTGACGGCGGTTGCCACAGAAGGGAAAGCTCCTTACAAGGAAGTTTTGACCCACGGTTTTGTACTTGACGGCGAGGGCAGAAAGATGTCAAAATCTTTGGGAAATGTCATCGCACCGCAAGAAATTATCAAAACCTACGGGGCTGATGTGTTAAGGCTCTGGGCAGCTTCCGTTGACTACAGAAACGATATTAAAATCAGCGAAAACGCCATTAAACAGCTTGTTGAAATATTTAAAAAAACAAGAAATACGGTCAGATTTTTGCTTGGAAATCTTTATGATTTTGACCCGTCAAAAGATTATGTTCAATATAATGAGCTTAAAAATCTCGATAAATTTGCACTGCACAAATTAAATCAGCTTGTAAAACAGGTCACGGAAGCGTTTGAAAATTACGAATTTTATAAATATTTTCAGCATCTTCAAAATTTTGCGGCGATTGATTTAAGTTCCTTTTACCTTGATATTGTAAAAGACAGACTTTACACAGCGGGTAAAAAATCACTTTCCCGCCGTGCTTGCCAGACCGTTTTATTTGAAATATCGCAGGCATTGATTCGGATTTTAACTCCGGTTATGCCGCATCAGGCGGAAGATATTTGGCAAAACGTTGAAGCTTGCCAGAAAAACGGCCAAAATGGTTCAATCCAAAGCATTTTGCTCTCTGATTGGCCAAAAGTTAATCCGAGATGGGAAAATACATTGATTGAAGAAGAATTTGCAACTATTTTGAAAGTAAGAGAAATTGCGACAAAAGCAATCGAGCCTCTAAGAGCCGACAAACAGGTCGGAAGCTCACTTGAAGTTGCAGTTTATATAAAAGTTTCAGACGATACGGCAAATATTTTGAAAAATAATGAGGACGAATTGTGCAATATATTCATAACTTCTCAGGCAATTTTAACGGAAGAAAAACCGCAGGACGTTTTGAATGAGTACCACGAAGAAGGTTTCATTGTCTGGGTAACAAAAGCCCATGGCGAAAAGTGCGAAAGATGCTGGAAATACAGGGTATTGGGCAAACACGAAAGACACGAAACAATCTGCAGTGAATGTTTTGATGCAATCAGCGAATAATCTTAAACAATGTTTTTTCCGTCATAATAAGTTTTAATATATGAGTAATATTTCTCTAAAGCAGGAATTTGCTTTAATTCTTCAAGTTTTGCAATAAAAACCTCATTTATTCCTTCAAGAAAAACCAAAGGAGTTCCTTTCTTTGCGTCTTCACCGTCTGCTAAAATTCCCCAAAAACGCCCCCAAGTATCCCCGCTTTGGGCAATAGTATTGTACCGGCACAAAGGAGAACTCTTTTTGCTTAAAACATGACACTCTAAATCATCCAATGCATTTAATATTTTGGGGTCTTTTGTCCAAAGTTTAGTATAATCGCCAAAGCTTATTTTATCGGTTCTCATAAATTTACCTCCTATCTGAGTTTAACATAAGTTAAATATTTCTGTAAATCTTCAATTATTCCTTTGAATTCTTCATCAGAATATGTTTTTTCGCTTAAAAAATGCTTATCGGCTGTTTTTGTCGGAACGAATTTTTGCAGATAATATTTATCTGCCCCCTTAATTATTTCCCCGATTTTTTCAAAATCGGCGTGCGAAAGCTGGGATTTCACGACAGTTGTTCTAAATTCATAGTCAATATTTGAATTTTTAAGGATTTCGATACTTTTTAGAATATTTTTAGTATCCACTTTGGAGCAAACAACTTCTGAATATTTTTCTAAAGGTGCTTTAATGTCCATCGCAACATAGTCGATAAGATTTTTATCAAGCAATTGTCGAAGCATCTCGGGATTTGTACCGTTTGTGTCAAGCTTAACCAAAAACCCCATATCCTTAATCTGTTTGATAAATTCAGGCAAACTTTTTTGTAAAGTAGGTTCACCGCCGGTTATTACAACACCGTCGAGCTTGTCCTTACGGGAGTTTAAGAATTCAAGAATTTGTTCTCTATTCCCTCTTTCCTTTTCCATTTTCCCTTCAATCAATTCCGGATTATGACAATATGGGCACCTGAAATTACACCCTTGAGTAAAGATTATCGCAGAAATTTTTTCGGGATAATCAATCAAAGAACTCTTTTGTAATCCGCCGATTGAAATCACAGTTTAACTCCTTGCCATTGCGAGGCTTTAGCCACTCTGCCGAAAAAACAGTTGAATATCGTTTTTGAGGAGCAAATCCAAATTAACATACTTTTTGGATTGCCGCGTCGTTCGCTATGCTCACTTCTCGCAATGACGAATTGTCTTCAATCACAAAGGTTTTTCTCGCCGCAAATTCGGCCCTTTTTCCTTCATTCCACTGCCTGACGGGTCTTATGTAGCCAACAACTCTTGAAAATACTTCGCAGTCTTCGCCGCATTTCGGACACATGAAGTGTTCGCCGGCTATATATCCGTGTGTCGGGCAGGTGCTAAATGTCGGTGAAAAAGTGAAATAAGGCAGTTTGTAATTTGTGCAAACTTTTTTGACCAAATTTTTCATGACTTTTGCATCGTGTATTCTTTCGCCTGCATAAATATGTACAACTGTTCCGCCGGTATATTTTGTTTGCAAATCGTCCTGATGGTCAAGCACCTCAAAAATATCATCACTAAAATTCACAGGCAGCTGGGTTGAATTTGTATAAAAAGGTTTTGCACTCTTTGAGTAGTAATCCTCGTCGTTGGCACATTTAATATCAACCAATTTTTCCTTATCCATTTTTGCCAGACGGTAAGAAGTTCCCTCCGCCGGTGTTGCCTCAAGATTGTAGTTATTGCCGGTTTCCCTCTGATATTGAGCAATTTTATCACGCATAAAATCCATGACTCTTAATGCAAATTTCTTGCCAATTTCACTGCCAATTCCTTCATTAAACAAGTTCAGGCAGGCTTCATTCATGCCGACAAGCCCGATTGTCGAGAAATGGTTTTTCCAGTAAACGCCATATCGTTGTTTGATATCTCTCAAGTAAAATTTGGTATAAGGGTACAGATCTTTATCCGTGAAGCTTTCAAGAACTTTCCTTTTCTTTTCTAAACTTTCTTTTGCCAGCTCCATATTCTCAGCCAAAATTCCCAGAAATTCCTGTTCACTATCCGCTAAGAAGGCCATCCTCGGCAAATTCATTGTCACAACACCGACAGAGCCTGTCAGCGGGTTTGACCCGAAGAGTCCGCCGCCTCTGTATTCAAGCTTTCTGTTGTCAATTCTTAAACGGCAACACATAGAACGGGCATCTTCAGGACTCATATCGGAATTTATAAAATTTGAGAAATAAGGGATGCCGTACTTTGCAGACATTTCCCAGAGTCCTTCAAGTTCGGAATTTTCCCAATCAAAATCTTTTGTAATGTTGTACGTCGGAATCGGGAATGTGAAAACTTGCCCTTTCGAATCGCCCTGCATCATTACCTCAAAATAAGCACTGTTGAGCATGTCCATTTCATTTTGAAATTCTTTGTAAGTTTCTTTTTGAGGCTCCCCGCCGATTATAACACTTTGTTCGGCATAATAACTCGGTACTGTCAAATCCATTGTGATATTGGTAAATGGAGTTTGAAACCCTGTGCGTGTAGGTACATTAAGATTAAAAATGAACTCCTGCATCGCCTGTTTGACTTGATTATATTCAAGCCCGTCATATCTTATAAAAGGTGCCAAAAGCGTATCAAAATTTGAAAAAGCCTGAGCTCCCGTGGCTTCACCCTGCATTGTGTACATAAAATTTACGATTTGTCCGAGAGCTGTCCTGAAATGTTTTGCAGGCGAACACTGAACTTTTCCCTGAACTCCTGTAAATCCTTGTGTTAGGAGGTCTTTTAAATCCCAGCCGACACAGTAAACTGAGAGCATGCTCAAATCGTGGATATGAAAATTCCCGCTCAAGTGTGCCTCTTTGATTTCTTTTGAATAAATTTTATTCAGCCAGTAATTTTTGCTGAGGTGGGCTGCAATATAATTGTTTAACCCCTGAATTGAGTAAGACATGTTGGAATTTTCGTTGACTTCCCAGTCAAGCTGTTTAAGGTAATCATCAACCATGTCAATATTGGCATTCTTGGTAAATTCCCTTATTTTTGCCTGCTGTTCACGGTAAAGCACATAGGATTTCGCCGTATTTTTGTAATCGGATGATAACAAAACCTGCTCGACAATATCCTGAATTTCTTCAACAGATGCGGCTTTCAGATTTTCGCTTTTTTTGCTTACCAATTCCCGAGTAAGCTCAATAACCTTTTCAGTTAAGCTTTTGGCTATATTTATATCAAATTCTTTTGTGGCCTGTGCGGCTTTTTCAATTGCTTTGGTAATTTTTTCGGAATCAAACCTTACGATTTTCCCGTCTCTTTTTACAACCTTCTCCATTTTTTCTCCATCAGACATTAAAACTAATCCTTACCCCACCCATCTTGGGTTAGTCTTTCAATTATATTACTTATTTATAGTCATGTCAAGAATATTAATCACATATTATTAAGTATTATTATTTTTTTTTAAACCATTTACAAAGTCGCCCAATAAGTAGGCCTCATTTGGCCCTACAAGGATTTCAAATTCCGGCAAAACTTCTTCGATTTCTTCTTTCATATGCGACAGAAGTCCGGGGATTATTATTCGTTTGTTTTTAACCTTTTCCGACAATTTGAAACGTTTCACTGTTTTTGCGACAATTTGTGCGGTAAATTTTTCAGCCGACCATGCCGTCAGAACGCTCATGCCCTCAGACGGCGTTACAACGAGGTAAGCCGGTTTATTCAAGGCCTCTATTTCGTTTGCGACCGCAAAATATGTAAGTGCAAAATTTGTTGTTAAGAATATTAAGGAGTTTTCGTCAGGATTGTTAAATTCGTAAACTTTTGACTCGACTTGCAAAGGCTTCTGCGGGTCGGTGTAAATATTTTGACGCAAAGTCATTAATGTCGAAATTAAAGCTTCATCAAAATCTTCAAAAACGAGCATATTCGCATATTTGCAAAGGTAAAAGCTTGCTCGTGCTGTCAACTCCGGCAGAAAACTGTCATCCCGCACTTGATATGGAATCTGTTTCTCAGCCGTTCGTTTGTGCGATCCTGAAACGAATTCAGGATGACGTGATGGAAAATAAATCATTACAGGATTTGAAAAATTTTCGTCTTTTTCTAAAACAGCTTTTTTGCGTATACTTGTGAGAGTCTCAATTGTTTCAAAAACAGATGTTTCCTCCACTTGTTTAAGGTCTTTCAGGTCATCTTCAACAATCCATGCAAAACCCAAATCGTCAAGTTTTTGAGTGAGTTCGGCGAATACTCCTTCGTCATTCGTTTCCCTACCTTTCAAATAAATTAAATCAATTTTAAATGTGTCACTGATTCTTGTTATTTCAAAATCTGTTATTCGTTTTAATTTTTCTTCCCGGTCGGGTTTAGAAACATCTAAAACAATTGCGATTGCGGTTTTGTTTACGAATGTTTTGTCATGGCGGAACAAAACATTTTCCCCGCCGATTAAAACTTTGTTTTTATGCCCCAATATCAATTCTTTTTGGGGTTTTTTCATGCTTTGGGCAAAAAGTTCCTTTAATTCATCTGTTACATAGGGGCAAAGCTCGATTTTGGCCTGATTTTTAGCCAATTTTAGTGCAAATGCCATGCAGGTCGGGTACCCGCATTTTTTGCAGTTGCCCTCCGGCCGCTTCTTCGCCGCCGGTAAGTGTTTAAATATTTGCAACACTGACAGCTCACTCATTTATCAACCCTTTCAACACTTTAACGCTCTCCGGATGTTCCAGCACTATTAAATTGGCCCCTGCTGCGATTACAGCCGATGCCGTCGTGATTTCATACATAATCGAACGCTCTTTGAAATCCCCGAAACTTTTTGAAAACGTATCCGACTTAGTTTCCTTTGCCCTCAAAGCCTCTTCGCCGGCAAACGCAATCAGCGGCATATTCAGCATTTTGTCGCCCTCAAAAGCCGCAAGTTTAATCCGCTCCATAATACTGTATCCGTATTCAAGCCCGTAGCCAAGTCCGCCCATATCTGTGTCAATCAGTATTTTGTCGAGGCTCAATCCCATATCGGAGGTCAAAATGTTCATTTCTTTTGCCAAATTGATGTCAATCGGCGTTCTGATAGCCAAAATGTGTCCGCCTTTCACAACCGAAGGCACAATTTCTTTATAAGTGTTCTCGTCCGCAAAGGCAATGATAACTTCCCGATCAAGAACTTCCATAAGTGCAGGCAAAAGTTTTATATCAACAGATTTGTTATTCGCACCCCGCACAAGCAAAGGCTTTTTGATGTGGGGCAAAAGCTCACATAAGAGAGCTTTTGCCCTTTTAATATTTTCATCCAAACCATCTTCCGGCAGGTTGAATTTCAACGCAAGAATGTCACAATCGGTTGCCTGTGCAATATTTATAAGTGCGAGAGGCGACGGGTAGAGGTTTGGAGGCGTAGTTTTCTCTTCCCCCTTCTCTGTTTCCTGTTCCCTCTCGTACCAGTCTTTTACTACGTGCGAGGATGCTTCAAAATCAAAGATATTCAATTCCAGTGCCAAAACAGGCTTAATTAAAAATTCTGATTCTCCACCGATATTTAGACCTTGAAACGAAATATTTCTTATTGCCAGAGTATTTGCCTCACCTCTCACCTCTAACTTTTTACCCCCTGTCATTTTTTACTTTTTCCATAAGGGCGACGAACTCTTTTTCATCGATGGTTTCTTCTTCCAACAGCTTTTTGGCAATATATTCAAGCATATCTCTGTTTTCTTCAAGCAATTTATGTGCGTCCTGATAACAGTCATCAACTATTTTTTTGACTTCTTTATCTATATCGGCGGCAATTTCCTCCGAAAAATCTCTCGTATGGCCAAAGTCACGTCCCATAAACACGTGTTCTTCGCTTTTCCCATAGGCCATAGTTCCCATTTTATTGCTCATACCGTAGGCAGTGACCATCTTACGGGCAAGTGCGGTAACTTTTTCTAAATCATTTGAAGCCCCTGTCGTAATTGAATCAGGTCCGTAAATAAGCTCTTCGGCTACCCGACCGCCGAGTGTCATGGTAATTCTGTCCAGCAATTGAACCTTTTTCATCGTCAGATAGTCTTTTTCCGGCAAAGTCATCGTAATTCCCAGTGCCATGCCCCTCGGAATAATGGAAACTTTATGAAGCGGATCGCAATTTTTAAGCAATTTGGACAAAAGAGCGTGTCCGACTTCGTGATACGCTGTGTTTTCTTTTTCTTCATCAGAAATAATTCGGCTTTTCTTTTCAGGCCCTGCCATAACTTTATCGATAGCTTCTTCAAGATCATCCATTTGAATTTTTGATTTGTTATGTCTGGCGGCCAAGAGAGCAGCTTCATTCAAAAGGTTTTGCAAATCGGCTCCGGTAAATCCCGGTGTGCGTTTTGCCAGAACTTTTAAATCAACTTCATCAGCAAGCGGTTTATTTTTGGCATGAACCATTAAGATTTGTTCTCTGCCTAAGATATCAGGCCTGTTGATTACAATTTGTCTGTCAAATCTGCCCGGTCTTAAAAGGGCATTATCCAGAATGTCCGGACGGTTTGTGGCAGCAATTATAATAATATTTGTATTTTCGTCAAACCCATCCATTTCAACAAGCAGTTGGTTAAGAGTCTGTTCTCTTTCGTCATGCCCGCCGCCGAGACCTGCTCCCCGCTGACGTCCGACCGCATCGATTTCATCTATAAAAATAATGCAGGGCTGATGTTTTTTCGCCTGTTCAAATAAGTCACGAACTCTGCTTGCTCCGACTCCGACAAACATTTCCACGAAGTCTGAGCCGCTTATTGAGAAGAACGGAACTCCAGCTTCTCCCGCAACAGCCTTCGCCATAAGAGTTTTCCCTGTTCCGGGAACACCCAAAAGCAAAACTCCTTTTGGAATTTTTGCACCTAATTTAATATATTTTTCACCATTTTTTAAGAAATCAACAATTTCTTCAAGTTCTTTTTTTTCTTCATCAATTCCGGCAACGTCCTTGAATGCAATCTTAACCTTGTTATCAATCATTAATTTGGCCCTGCTCTTGCCAAAAGACATGGCCTGAGTTCCCCCTGCCTGAAGCCCTTTTGCAATCATTACGCCAAACAAAACGATTAATATCAAAGGCAGCAAAGAGCCTAAAACATTCATCCACTGTGAGGATTCACTCGGCTTTTTTACATTGACATCAACATTCGAACTTTCCAATTTTGTCATTAATCCCGGATCGCTCGGTGTTAAAACCTTGTATTGAATAATCGGCGTTTTTTGCCCGCCATACAGAGATTTCATCGACTCAGTGCTTTCTTTTTTCAATGCGGGAGGCTGAATTTTCGGATGTGCTGTCAGAGAAGCCGTGTCTTTGTCTATTTCGACACTTTTTATATCGCCGGCTTTAACTTTTTGTAAAAATTCCGTATAGGATAATTCCTGAGTACTCGTGTTCGGACCCGACATAAGCATGGATACAAACGCAAGAATCATTATTCCCAGTATTACATACATTCCCATTGATTGACTTTTATTCATCGAAAAACCTCTGCTTCTACTCTGATAATCTCTCTTTTATTATACTCCAAAAGTTGCCGATGTGCTAATTTTGTTGCATTTAATTTATTTAAAGCTTATTATACATTCACAATAGGGGGTTAATTTTTTTAAGAGCAAAGGTCATAAATGGATGATCATTTGGCCTAAACGCAAATAAGGGCATTACTAACTTATCAAGTAATTTATTACACCGGGTTTTATAAAAACTTTCTTTTACAGAATCTCTAAATTCACTAAGCGTCAAATGATCGATTAATTCAATATCTTTATTTCGGGCGAAAATACTTTTTAATTCTTCAAAATTCACGTAATTAAAGCCTCTGCCTTTGAAATCTTTTTCTTCTAAACATTCCTCTTTCATTGAAGCAAACAACACACCGCCCCCTTTTAGATGATTTATTAAATTCATTAATGACTGTTCAAATTCATCTTTTGGTACATGAAGTAAAGATGCCCAAGCCCAAATTCCATCGAATTTTTTAGCTGATTTAAAATCGGCGAAGGTAGTATTAATTACCTTAAGTCCGGTATTTATGGATGCCAGCTTTGCAAGTTGCTCAGATGCATCAAAAGCTGTAACTTTGTATTTCATTTGGGAAAAAGCCTTTGAGTCACGCCCGGAACCACAACCTGCATCAAGAATTTCACCACCGGAAGGAAGATGTTTCAAAAAAGGAGGATACTCTTCTTCCATAGAAACGATATTTGTTTCGTTAAAGTACATTTCCGCATTTTTATCATACCAATCTATCGTTTCTTTATTTGAATTTCTTCCGACAAAGGAAATCTCATCCGTTTTAGGCAGAACGGAACTATCTTTTGAAAGAGTATTTATTCTTTTACAGCCACAGTTCTTTCTTTTTTGAGTAACTTCCACATCAAAAAGAACCTTTTTTATGAACATAATTTAATATTTCCTAAAATTTTAAATGCTTAAAACATATCCGCCGTTATCGGCGTTTTGTAACTTTCCGCCATCTATCTTGGAGCGAAGATTTTTGATATATTTATAAACGTAATCTCTTGGTAAATCAAGCAATTTTGCCAAATCTTTTGCATAAACAATCTGGTTTTTATTGTTGAAAAAATAGTCAAAAACCAATTGCTCTCTATCTGTGAGTGACTTGTTTAAAGTTAATCTGACATCTTCTCTTAAAGAGTTTCTGCCAAAGGATTTTGGCCCTTCAATTTTTTCAGATTTAATAATTGTTTTTTCGGCTTTTTTAAGTGTGCCATGATATTTCTTTTCGTTTACCGAAACGGAAAAAGGCGTTTGTGAGATTGCTTTCTCACGGTCAAAGGCTCTTTGGGCAATAGAATTTATCTTTTCACCCCTTAGTTGGGTAAAATCGTCGGCTTTCGACATAACCGGCTGCCCCTTCAAGACCATATCCACAAGGTCATTGGTGTGTTTTTCTTCTTCTATGACCTTCCCTAATCTGGCAGCATATTCCTCTAATGTAATTTTTTCTAATGAGCTTCTCCAGTGTTTAACTTCTTCTTTGCTCAAATAATCTGACATATAAGCATCTCCTTGACTAAAAATTCATACTGTGTATTTTATAAATTTAGCATAAAACTTTTAAAGTGGAGCAAAATATTTCATAACGTAAATTTTTGTTTTAATTAGTTTACATTGTTAAGATAGATGAAGGGGGAAGGAGGGTTGAACGGTCGAAAGGTTGAAAGGCTTTTGAAGAAGTGATTAAGTGACTGAGTGATTAAGTGATTAAGTTCAATAATGCTTCGCAAATTTTTAAAAAAAGGTAACAGGGAACGGAATTTCTTGTCGTTGCGAGGAGAAACAAAGTTTCGACGAAGCAATCGGGAGCTTACCGAATTTTAATGAAACTTAAATTTCTACTCTGTCAAAGAAGGGATTTTCACGTTAGGGAAAATCCCTTCTTTGAGATTTTTGCCCGTCAGTTTA
>Ga0172381_10001315_pt1 | contig 29513 bp, 38 predicted proteins | sample Leawel6488metaG_FD_119754 | JGI IMG/M metagenome (GOLD analysis project Ga0172381, IMG submission 119754) | Leachate microbial communities from a municipal landfill in Southern Ontario, Canada - Leachate well 64-88 metaG | ecosystem: Engineered > Solid waste > Landfill > Unclassified | place... | reverse complement strand
TAAGGCAGGGCGCAGCCAGGCCGAACAAGGAGAATAAAAATATGGACCCTAAACTAAGAGCGCTTTTAGAACGGCTTGGGCTGTCCAAAGACGCAACCGAAGACCAGGCCACGCAGTATATGGACAGTATCAATCTGGAAGATATTGCCAACCCAGAAGAATTGAAAATCCTGAAACAGGCCCTTGCCAAGAACCCGGCTGCACCGGCAGCCGGCACCACGCCAGGCCAGCCCTTCAGCCAGGCTGACCTGGACGCGGCTGCGCAGCGGGCAGCCGCGGAGGAGCGTCAGCGGTCCGCTGAAATCCTGAAATCTTGCCGGTTGGCGGGACTGAGTGACGCGTTTGCCCAGGGTCTGATCGGCGGCGGGAAGAGTATTGAGCAGGCCAGGGCGGATATTTTTGCGGAAATGGAAAAAAGCAACCCGCCCCTGGGTGCCGGACGCATTTCCATGGGTGAAACAGACGGTGAAAAATTCCGGGCGGCGGTCGTGGACGGGCTCTCTTTCAGATGTAATTTCAGGGCTGAAAAACCTGCGGCAGGCCATGAGACTTTCCGGGCAGCATCCATTGAATTTATTGCCCGGCAGTGCCTGGAGCGCATGGGTGTCAATACCTATGCCTTTTCCACCCGGGACCAGGTTGCCAAGGAAATTCTTCGCAGGTCAGGCCAGGGCGGAGGGCTTACCACCGATGATTTTTCCAGCATTTTCCTGGATGTCTCGAACAAAAGCCTGCACAAGGCGTATCTGGACGGCCCGGCCACATGGCGGCCATTGGTGAATGTTGTCGGTGCGTCTGATTTTAAAACCATGTACGGGGTGTCTCTCAGCGAAGCCCCGTCCCTGGATCTCATCGGAGAGAACGGAGAATACAAACACGGCGCTTTGAGTGACAACAAGGAAAGTTACTCTGTCGCATCCTACGGTAAACTGATTTACCTGACCCGGCAGATGATCGTCAACGATGACCTGCGGGCGTTCACACGATTGCCGCAGCTCATGGGGTCGGCTGCCAGGAGAAAAGAATCTGACTTGGTATGGGGGAAAATCACAAGCAACCCGACAATGAACGACAGTGTTGCGTTGTTCCATACAGCCAGCCATGGGAACCTGGCATCAAGCGGAGGCGCTGTGTCCTCAACAACTTTGAGCGCAGGCCGCAAATCCATGCGCACCCAGAAGGGTTCAGGCGGTGAGGCTTACTTGGATCTTGTTCCTGCATATCTGGCGCACCCGGTGGCCATTGAAACGACAGTGGAGATATTGCTTCGCTCGACCGCTCTTCCAGATGACAATAAATCCGCCGGAGTTTACAACCCATGGTCCGGCAAACTGACGCCTGTATCAGACCCAAGACTGGATGCCAACTCTGCAACAGCCTGGTATCTCGTTGCAGACCCAAGTCAGATCGACACCATTGAGGTGGCCTATCTGGACGGCAATGAAATGCCGTACACCGAAGAACATACCCTGTTTGAACGCGATGCTGTGGGATACAAAATCCGCCATGACATTGGCGTGGGGGCCATGGACTATCGCGGCTTTTACAAGAACCCGGGCGAATGATCCGGTTTAATTCATAAGGAGAAAAAAATAATGGCTACAAATTATATACAGGAAGGCCGGGTCATCAAGCTGCCGGTAACCATTGGAAAAATATCAGGAGACCATGATCTGGTGGGGACCCTTCCGGTGGTCTGCCTCACGAACCGTGACAGTGACGGATATGCGGAATGCGCTGTTGAAGGCGTATTTGATCTATCTGTCACGGGTGAGGACGGTTCCGGAAATTCTGCTGTTGCTGTTGGGGATACACTATATTATGACAGCGGAACCATTAACAAGGACGCCACAAACGGCTATGAGTACGGTATGGCCTTGGAAACGGTTGGGTCAGGAGAGACCGGAACCATCAACGTATTGCTGAAAAAACCGTGTGCCCCAACACCTGCGGCCGATGCGGTTGCCATGACAGATGCTGGTGGGTATACCGCACAGACCACGGTGGAAGATGCTATCCAGGAAATTTATGCCCACCTGCTCAATGCCCAGAATTTTATCGCCATTCCCTTAACCACATTACTTGAAGGGGACGGAACCAATGTGGTTGGAACCCTGGATGAAGCCACAACGCCGAAGTTGGACATGGCTAACGGGGATACGGATTCCGGCCTGGTGCTGACATGGGTGGCATCCAATTCAGATCCGGTTTTGTTCCAGGTTCCTCTTCCGCCTGATCTGGATGTTGCATCAGACCTTGTTGTTCATCTGCGGGCTAAGTCTGGCGGGGCAACGGATACGCCTACTATTTCCAGTGACGCATATTTTAACGAAGGAGATACAAAGGTTGAAGATTCGTCCGCAGCCATTGGCGCTGCTTATGCTGAGCTGACCATTACCATTGCTGCAGATGATATTCCTTCCGGTGCCCAGACACTGACTGTTGAACTTACCCCCGGGGCGCACACGACAGATACCGTGGTGATGTCTGCCATGTGGATTGAATATACTAAACAACTGTTGAGCTGATCAGTTTTAACCATATGACTACGTTTAAAGAACAGATGGCGGATGACCTGGACGTATTTTACAACACGGATGAATTTGCCGTTGAAGCTGAGTACACGCCCAAAGCAACGGGCGTGTCATCTGATATCAAGGTCATTGTTGACGAAGGTGATGTCGAAAATAATCACGGAATGCATGATGACGGATTCGAGCATGTATTGACATGTGAACGGGATGCCCGATCCGTGTTCGGGAATTTTATGACCCGGAATGTAATCACGGTGAGAATCAGGGTATCTGATGTTGCCGCGCCTGCTGTTTATGACGAGATTAAAATTGACGGCTCTGTTTTCAGAGTTGTGGAGGGGTTCGACCATGCTTGAGATATACCTGGATGAACGCGGAGAAGTTGCCATTGAAAACATGGAGATACTGCTCAAGGCGTTTCCTCAGTATGCTGACCGGGCTGTTGCATCGGCTCTGAGTTCAGAGGGAGACCGGCTGCGTGATTTAATAAAAACGGCCATACAGTCTGGAGGACCAGAAGGCCACAAGTGGGAAAAGCTCAACCCACATACTGGTGTGCTTTCACGGGTCAAAGCGGCGAAAGAAAAGGACCCAAAGTACAGACTTAAAAATTATAAAATGGTTTGGAGGGGCAAGAAAGGAAGTAAATGGAAAGGGAAGGAATATAAAGCGTCTATTCTTTCAACCAAGACCTCCCCAATGGGAAAATTAGCCGGTGCTGTTCGGTATAAGTATGATCCTGCTGATCAGATGGTCAATATAGGTTTTATTCGGGCAAGCAATATTTCAGAATCTGTTTTTAAATTGGTACGGATTCTGGCCAAGGGGTTTAAGACCAAGATAACTCCAGATTCAAGGCGTATGTTGTTTGCTTTAGGGTTTCCGCTAAAAAAATCCACATCATGGCTTGAGACCCCGGCACGTCCTTTAATTGAACCTATTTTCCGTAAGGAGGAAAGGGATATCATAAGCAACATAGAAAAGAAGTTTATGGCGTCAATGTTGAGGTATATAAAAGGCCGGGAGAAAACATGACGACATCTATGGAATTGATTGAGCAGATTAAGGTTGCTTTGGCGGGAGATGACTTGATCAGGACATGGTGTGTGGAGAATTTCGGCAGGGTGCATACTGTGTGCATTGATCTGGACGAAAACAATCCACCGTCACCTGCTAATGACTATCCGATTATTGTTGTTACTGAACTCCGCCAGGGCCGTGGAGGCTCTGTCCGGGAACTGTCATGGGAACTGGAGATGGGTGTTGGTGTAGTTAATGAAGAGATAGCCGTGTCGGATAACGTCAAGACAATGACCGGTTTCGTCCAATCTCAAACTTTGCGTGAATTGGCCGAGAATGCCATTTACCGTGCCGGGCTTGGGGATGTGTCCAGCCGGGCAGAGTCCGGGTCTGCAAGTTACTATCCGCTATTTATAAGCGGGTCAGTTATCCCTATAAAAATTTTAAAATCAAATCGCCGGGCGATGCCGGTATAAGGAGTTATTATGGCTTATTTATCATCCAGCGCGGATAATATCAGATACAACGGGACTGGGAGATGTTATGCAGGAACCGTTGCCGGCTCATCGTTTGACGAGTTAGGAGACTTGGAGAACCTGACATTTTCCTTAGCTGTGTCCACGGATAAAATTAAAACCAACCGGAACGCATCCAGGGCTACGATCCTTGAAGTTGAAAATGATCGTGAAGCAACGCTTAGTTTCGGCCTGCGGGAAATGACAAACAATAACCTTAAAATGGCGCTTCTGTCCGACACGATAAACACACTTAACCAGTCAGCCGGTTATGTCTACCAGACAGATCCGACGCTTGTTGATGACCTTTATATCGACCTGGGGCACCTTAACGTTTTTACGACAAAGATTACCGGTACGATTACGGGCACATTGGAGGTAGGTGACACTCTGACAGGAGGAACATCTACGGCCACAGGGAAAATAGCTTTTGTCGGGTCAGGATACGTTGAGGTGGTGAATGTATCCGGTACGTTCCAGGCTGGAGAGCAGGTTTACAATGTGGTTGACACTGATTATATCACACCCAGTGGGGTTGAGACCCTTGAAGATGTCATTGTGACTGACGTCACCGGGGCAACGCGTCGCGCACAGGGAACTGATTACACTCTTGATCCTGACTCCGGATATATACGACAACTGTCCGCCGGCACTACGGCATCAACAGACGTAGTGTCTTATGATTACGAAGCTGTGGATAAGCAGTATTTATGGTCAATGTCTGCTTCATCCGTACAGAAAAAAATGATTTTCGTGTCTGACAAGGACGACCAAGGCCCTCGGCAGCGCTGGACATTCCATAAAGTACAGATAAATCTCAACGGTGATTTCCCTTTGATCGGAGAAGGCGCTGCAATCCTGAATGTTACGGCAACAGTGCTGGCAGATACCACTCAGCCGTCTGGCCAGGAATATTTTAAAACTGAGATTATAGGGTAAGTAAGGGGGGATTATGCAAAGGAAAAAGAAAATACCTGTCGGGGATAAGGAGATTACTGTAACCGAATTCTCTGTGGCCCAGATTCGGAACCTCATGGACCAGATAGAACAGTCCGCCATCGGCACAATTGATTTGCTTTTCCCAGACGGCATACCGGCTTTAGCTGTGGAAGAAAGTACCGGCATTCCCATGTCTACTCTGGAAACTTATGCCCCATCAGAGTTGAAAATCATCATATCTGGGGTGGAAGACATAAACCCTTTTTTTGCCAACATGATCACGAGACTGACCAAGGCCGGGGAGCGGATTATCAGCGAAATAGCCTCGACATCGCCTGTTGTCGGCTGATCATGTTGGGGCATCACCGGGTGTATGATTACGGGTGGGAATTGTTTTTAACAGCGGTAGAAGAGGCGACAAATGAGTAGCGACATTGAGATCAAGATTAAGGCCACAGCCGAGGGTGTCGGTGAGGTAAAAAAACTTGAAACACAATTATCTGCTTTGGGTAAAATAGATGCATTTAGAACACTCAAAAAGGATGTTGAAAATAGTAAAGCAGCGTGGGCAGCTGCCCAAGAAGAAGTCGCTAAGTTGGCCAGGGAGATTGCCGCATCCAAGCAACCAACCAGAGAACTTTCAAACAGTTTTACAGCCGCCAAAAAAACAGCAGCTGAATTAAAAAATGAGTTCGCTAAAAATCAAAAATCACTTAGTGAACTCAGAACAAATCTAAGCCAGGCAGGGATTAACACGAAAAACCTGTCAGAGGAGCAAAAAAAACTTGCCATAGCTGTTGCTCAGACACGGTCCGAACTCTCGAAAGCCTCACAAATAAATCTTGCTAAAGGTATGCTGAATGTCAAGGCGTTTAAGGATATTCGGTCTGAAATAACCAACACCAAAAACGCATACACAACATTAAAAAAATCAGGAACACTTAGCCTTGGAGAGCTTTACAAAGCCAAGCTGAGTATGAGGCAAACCATTGTCGATCTCAAGAATGAAACCAGTTTGTGGGCAAATTCTGTTAGTAATGTCCGCACAGGTCTGGTAACGCTTACAGCCGTCGGGTACGCTGCTGTTAAATCTTTTTCCGGGTACAGTGAGTTTTCGCAGCGTATGGCTGAGATCAATACACTACTTGACATTTCCGATGATAAGTTCAAATCGTTAACAATGTCAGTAAAAAATTTGTCGACGAAAGGGGGATTGGCACAAACTGCTTCTGAGCTGGCTGCTGCCGAATATGATATTATTTCGGCAGGTGTTGCTCTTGAAGATTCGGTCGGTGTTTTGGGATTATCCGCAAAAGCTGCTATCGCTGGCGTTACTGACACACAGACGGCAGCAAATGTGGGCATCGGAGCTATCAACGCTTATGGTAAATCAATTACCGAGCTCGGGAGTATCTACGATATATTGTTCACCACTGTAAAATTAGGCGTGACAACATTTCCCCAGCTTGCACAACACCTAGGCGAGGTGTTGCCAACGGCCAGGTCAGCAGGTGTTGAGTTAAACGAGGTGGCGGCAGCCATTGCAGCAATGACAAAAGCTGGTATCCGGACACCACAGGCTGCCACGTCATTGAAAGGTGCCATTGTGGCCATGGCCTCCCCAGCACCAGAAGCCCGTAAAAAATTTGAAGAGCTTGATATTACCTGGCAAGGCCTTCTTCCTACGCTTGACGCTATCCGTAAAAAAAGTCTGACAGTAGACCAAATGAGATTGTTGATACCTGACGTTGAGGCTCGGACCGGTGTCCTTGCTCTTACACAAAATCTGGATGGTCTACAGGAAATCATGGACGGTATGGATAATTCGTCTGGAGCGATGCAAAATGCTTATGCAAAGATGAAGGACACGCCGGAGAATCAGATTAAACTGTTTAAAAATGAAATAACCAGCCTCACAATTGAACTTGGTGGACTCATTTCTGCCGGGTTATTGCCAGCGATAAGGGAGTTTAGATCATTTCGGGATGGTCTATCCCAGGCTGACCCGTTAACAAAAACTATGGTCTACTCCATGACTGCAGCAGGCGCAGCTTTTACTTTGTGGAAAGTTGGTCTCGGTACTGTTGTACTCGGTTTAGAAAGTATGGCCGTTCAGGCAGGCGTCGCGGGTGCCGGACTTGCTGGACTTGCCGCAACGTCAGCTATTGCGGGTGCCGGTGTGGCAGCCGCTGCCGCATTGGGTGCTTATGAAATAGGAGTATTTGTAAAAGCTGTTTTGGACGCCAAGGATGCTGCTGAACATGCCCAAGAGTCGCAGGAAAACTTATACAGAATCACAGGTGACGTCATGACGAAATTTGCAAAATTTGCAGACGTTAAGTTGCCTGCTGATCTCACCGGTACCGCCCCAGAAGAAATTGAAGAGTTAAGACAAGGTTTGCAAAAGGCCAAGGCGTATTGGGTGGCCTTACAGACAGAAATGCAATCTAAAGCAGAGGAAACAACTTTTTTAGGAACAGCAACTAAAGAAGCAATAGAAGCCCAAGCACAGTTACAGATAGCCAATCAACGGATTGCTGAGATAGACGGCAGTCTTGCTAAAATCAAAGGGTCAGGAGAAGCAGCTGGGGAAGGTATGAAAAAACCTGCCGAGGCTGTGAATGCCACAAAAGAACAGCTTGATGAGTTCGAAAAACAGGCAAAATCAGCGTATGAATCTGCTACAGCAGAGGCCAAAAAATATGCTGAGGAGGTTGTGTCCTGGGAAGAAAAAATCCGTGATGCCAGGATGTCTACGGAAGACAAGCTTAGGGAGCTCTCCCAAAAAACCATGACTGATGAACAAGCCTGGAATGATGAGCGCTTGCAGGCGGATGAAAAGCTTTATGCAGCGAAAGAAGCTTTGAGGAATGGAGACTATGAGCTCGCAGAGTCCCTCGCCAAAGATGCTGAAGGCCTGTATGCCGGGCTTGCTGAAGAAATAAAATCATCAACAGGAGACGGCGAAGAGGCTGTTGTAAAAACCCTTGAGACAACAACAAATGTTGCCAAACAAGGCGTACAAAATGTCGGGGATTTTATGGCAAGCCTATACACAAAACAAAAAGAAAACGCTCAGACAGCTCAAGCAACATGGGAGTCAACAGCCTCCATTATAAAAGCTAAATTAGATGAGATTGCGAAAGATAGAGTGACAAATGTTTCTATCGAACTAAAAAATCTTGCAGCAGCTCAAACGGCTATCAATGCTCTCACGAAAGATGAGACAAAATATATTACTGTGGTAACAAAGCATGTTGAGGCCAATCAAACCGGTGGTCCGGTTGGTTTTGCCCGGGGTGGACGCCTGCCCGGGTATGGGGGCGGGGATAAGATCCGGGCGTTGCTTGAGGCAGGGGAGTTTGTAATTCGCAAAGAAGCAGTATCAAAGTATGGCGTAGGGTTGTTCCATGCTCTCAATGCCATGAAGGCAGATTTCCCCAATATGATCAAGGCGCGTGTTGGCGGTTTGATATCTAATCTGTCCATTCCATCCATTCCTGTACAGAAATTTGCAACCGGCGGCATGGCCATGACCGGGGGGCCGTCGGAAACTCTTGTGGTCAGGTTCCAGGCCGGGGATATTGAAGCACCGGTAAAAATAACAGATCCAGGCTCCCGGGCAGCAATGAAAAAAATGGCCACGGAGCTGTCAAGGATGAGGTTGGTATATGGCAAGAAAGTTTAGCATATATTCTACCGATGTGAGCGCGACACTGGCCCCGGACACGCTCACACCTGCCCCGGAAACACTGATAGTTTTTGATCAGGACCCTTTGTTTTCGTCGTATGATCCGGATGCCGGGGGACAGGATCGGGGAACAATTATCCGGACACTTGGTGGTGTCGTTGTCCAGGATTTCGGTGTTGTTGAAGGCGATGGAATTATCACCTTTTCAGACACCAACGCACTTGTGGCTACTACCGTATCCGCTTTAAAAACAGCATACGAAACCCTGGATGGTCAGTTTTACTTTACGGACGGGTATGAGTGCTGGAAAGTACAATTCAGCCGAAATCCCAAAGGGTTAAAGACATTCCGGAATATCCTGGCCGCTTACCACGGAACACACCTTTTTTCTTATGAGATTCAACTTTTGGTAATAAGCAAGGAGATATAATGAGCCTGGACTGGGATATACTTCTTGATGATGTTTCAATCAAAGAGCAAATTGCGCAATTTACGGTGAGGGATTCAGCCGGTGGATATGCCCGGGAACTAACACTTGACGCTGTAGACCCCTCTTTTTATGACCAATTTACATATACAGTCCTGCCCAAATTGAGATTAGAGGCAAAAATAAAAGAGGCAGATACCTGGATATCTTTGGGCAAATTTTATGTCGAGCAACCAGGTGTCACCACAACCCCGGACGAAACAACTACCAGGGGGTTATGGGGTCGATCTGAGACGGCAAAGGCTGGTACCCCGTTTGCCGCTAAGGTGTCAAAGGTATGGGATGCGGATACTACTGCAGGCGCAATTGTTGCCGAAATGGCAGCCTTGGCTGATTTGACAGTAAACTTTGAGATGACCGATTATACAGTATTTGCCGGGTCATATTCTGCCGACGGGATTTACCCCATTGACGTGATCATCGCACTGGCTGGATACGCTGGTGGTTCTGTTGGCTGTACGGCGGACGGTGCCCTTGTGGTCAGGTCAAACACCTTTCATCCGTTGGCCGAGGATCACATCGTCACGGATCTGGAAATCATCGACATCATTGAAAATGTAGAGTATCCAGAATTCGGCAACCGGATCAAGATCAGTGCAGACGGAAGCGATTCCGGGTTAACGGTCAGCCTGGCGGCTCCGGATGATGCGGATTGTTTACCGGCGGACGGGTCCAGCAAAAGCAAATTATACGCCTTTGTATCCGACAACGACGGCCCTGTTGAGGACGGTGTAGTGGTTACCTGGACGGCGGAGGATGGCGTCACCCTGGGGGCTGAAACCACATCCACAGGGCAAGTTCTTATGTCTAACAAGGTCCACAATGCCGATAATTATTACACTGTGACAGTTGATTATCCGGTTAAAGAGATAGTTGGGATTTGGGCCTATTCTGATCGGAAGCATAAAAACAATTTTTGGGATGATGCCAAAACAGGATTTTCCTTTGAAAATAATAAAATTACGGTTCGAAATCCCTTTGATTATTGCGATCAGGCCCTTGTTATAACATATATAACGTCAGGTTGCGCGGTCAATATCGTAACCGCAGGGGCAGTTGCCATGGACGTGACCGTTACGGCGGACGTTAATGGCAGCCAGGGCACAATTGATGTCAAGCTGGGTAATACATGCGCCTGCGGGTCCAGCCTGGACGCCGTTAAAAGCACTGATACAGATATTTGCTTTGGCAACAGTGCCCCTATTTTGATTTGGGCGGATATTAACGGCGGGCCTGCCACGGGCATGATTGCTACCTTTACCTTGACCGGATGCGGGGCGCTTTCCTCAACTAAAAAGATCCTGGGGTCCGTGAAGGTTGTCAATGAAATAAGCTATGTGATCAACGAAATAGCCGGGACAAGCCAAGTTGAAACGTCTGTGTGTCCTGCAGATTCGGCAACGCCAAAGGTATATTTAGCCACTGATGCCGGAAAAACAGACAATCTTTACCAAAGCCACGACGGAAAAATTATTGATCTATCGGACGAATTTGACATCGGCTCCGAGGTCTGGATTGATTACACGGCGGACGGGGCCACGGCGGTTTCATGGCTGGCTGATGATGTGACCGAGGAATGCGACGCGGAAATTCTGATTAAGATTGCAGATGGAACGGAAGATGGTTTGTCTAAAACATTGTCCATTAGTGCTACTGACTGCGATGTAGACGACGATCAAGACGCCACGACATCTGATTACAGTAGTTCTGATGACCCAGATGATTTTGACAACGACGGTACAGATGGGGGGGACACTGACTGTGTCAAAAATTGTAAAAAAATATACGACGCCGGATCATCATCAAGGTCAAGTTGCATAGAAGAGTGCGAAAACGACGGTACAGGCGGTGTATATTTGACAGATTGCGATATTTCAATGCTCAATATATGGGCAAATATTGAAAATGCCACGGCTGGAACAATAGATAACGTCAGATTTGGTGTCCCAACAGAAAATAATTGCCCTGACCAAGGATCTGATTACCCGTGCCCTTGCAGTGAAATTTGCGGGAGAGAAGTTGCGAACAAAGGGAACACTTTTGAATATAACCAAACTATTTCAGAACAAGCTGCCGTTTATGGGGAAGTGGCTTCTCCGGCGTACAACGAAGCATATGCCAATATAAAATCAACAAATTTAGCTGAGTGTGAAGCAAAATGTGAGGAGACCAGGGAAAATGCGTGTGGGTGTAAGATTACTGGCCCGGATGTTTTATCCCCCGGAGAATCTGCCGAATACACTTGCAGCGATGGTATTATTGAGTTGATAACAATGCCTGAAGATGCGTGTGGTGCTCGAACGTTTACGGTTGGGTGCTGTACATTTGATGTTAGATCAACCAATGGGCAATGGGTGTTACAAGAATCAATTGACTACACAAGTTGTCCGGCATACGGATCTGGACCAGCTCAGTATTATTCTATGTGCGATTTTGAGATTATTGAGGGAGGGATTAAACGAACTGGAAGCATATATAAACTTTGTTATGACCAAGATTGGGTGGACGATTACTCATGGGCGTTTGAAATATATGATAGTTGCGAAACAAAAGGAGCATCTGAATGCTCACCAGAAGCTTGTTCTGGTGGAACACCTGAATTATTTACTGTTAAAAATAATGAGCAAATATACACTTGGGAATGTATATAATGGAAAAAATAAACTTAGCAGCCTTTACTACTAAAGATATTCAAAGTACAAAATCAATTTTGTGGTTAATGAGATCGAAAGGCATTGTTGATATTAATAAAATTATTTATTTTATGGAATCAGAAATTTTCAGCAGAAAGTTAGAAAAAGATAACTCAATAGAATTTTGTCCTTTTTGTAAAACTCAAATGAGATTTGTTATCAATAAAGAAGGATTGCAAATAATTGGTTGCATAAAATGTCGTTATTCTAAAATTATATAGGATATGATAAATGTCATATAGTGCAAAATCTGTTGTCATCGATATCGCTAATAATTGGGGCAGTTCTACTAATTTAGGACTGCGGGAGATTGATTTTTATTATCAAGGAAGCAAGATTCTACTAACTCAATCAAGTTATACTGCTTATGCCTCATCTTATTTTAACGATGATGTAAATTATCACCCTAAATTAGCTTTTGATACATCTTTGAGCCTTGTTGATGGTTCATACGGGACAACGTGGCTCGCTTGGTCCTACACAACCACAAATCAAAGATTGATAGTTGTTTTTAATTCTGAACAAATCTTTGATTCTATTGTAATTAATAACTACCATCATAATGGTAGTTTTACTGATAGAGGAACAAAAAATGTAAATATTTATATATCAAGTAATGCTGTAACCAATACAACTTATGACTCAGAAACAGATAGTTATTCATTAATTTTTAATGGGCAATTTAGTCAACATTCATCAAGCAATTCAGAAGATCCTCAAGAACTTTCTTTGATTTTGCTTGGAGGTACAGCATTAATAGATATGGCAATGGATATTCAGGCATTTTCAGATTCCGTTTTTGATGCCTGTTTAGATGCCGTGGCATATTACCAAGATGTGGAGATTTGTCTTGTTGATATCAGTACCATAGGAGATATCACACAAGATGCCCTGCTTGATTTATTGTTGTCAGAACGTATTTTTGAAAATATACAAACCGATCTTATTGCTTATTTTCAATCTTTATCAGAACCTCATTTGGATATTTATCTCGGGGCATGGTCCAATAAAGATAACAAATTGGATCTATACTGCGGTTTTGAAGATTTATTAAATATTAATTTGGATATTACAACAGCGTCTCAACAACTTAAAAATGCTTTTTTGGATATAAATATTGCAAATGGGATCCTAACGGGGGATGCAGGCTTGGATATCTATCTTGGAGACGGGAACAAAACACAAAACATTGGTTTAGATATGCTGACTGTGTCTACCAAACCAGAGTATAAATCAGTTTACGCAATGCATTTAAACAGCGCAATAAGGGAGTTATAACAATGGCACAACCAAATACGTACTGGCTTTTTAATAATACTTCAGGTGATGGGGCAAATACTGGAAATGCTTCTGGCGGTGCTGGTGGATCATCATCTAATTGGGTTCTCATGGACTTGGTTAACGACTCATTGGCATGGTGTTCAGAACAGCAAACAGATGGCGACGCAATCGCCGGTACAAGATACCCAGTGGTTATACCCGACTCAGGCAGTAACGAGGCTGAGAAAACCTTTGTAAAGGATGCATCAGCAGCTATATTTGATCAGGTTCCCCTTGCCGGTACAACAGCAGGAGGGCAATCTGGCGGAGATACCAGGTATGTCTTTGCAATTTATTTCGACGGGGCCACGGCAGGCGTCCCGTATTTAGAAGCTTGGGATTCTTACGAGCATTCTACCGCCACAAATAATTTTTTAGGCAGCGGGACCCCGGCAGAATCATCAATAAAAGCAATAACTACAACCAATGCCGTCCCAGGATCTGCAACATGGGCCGGGACACCCCTGGCTGGAACCGATTCCAGGATTGAACTTGACACGGCGGCGTTAACAGCAGCAAAAAATTTGTATTTTAATATCAAACAATTAGTCGTAAACGGTACGCATTCCCCGGGCAGCTCCACGGCCCTGGTGCTTACCCTGCGGTATTTGTATTCATGAGGCTGAAATGAAATTCACTCTTACATTCGCAGACGGTGTAGCCTATACCTCCCCGGATATCCGGGAAAGAGATCCGGGTTGGGCATCGGAAGACGGGGCAAAGCGTGTTGGCATCCGTGAGATGATACTCAGAATGCCGCGTGGCATAGCGCTGATACTCAAAGGGTTCGAAGCATACAATTTTTTCGTGGAGGCTTCCCAGGCCCTGGGTGGTCGTGGGGCAAATATTGACGCTTTCTGCTTCTGCGGGCGCTGGCGGGGGACCGTGTTAAGCTGGAGAATTGACATTAAAACCGGAAAAGCCTCAAAACAAATATCTCAGTATGGCAAGGAATATTTTGGTACGTCCACTAGGGGGTGGCGAATGGGGTTAATGGGGGAAAAAGCGGAGAGCGGAATTTTTAAAATAAAGGAGGTGACAAAATGAAAATAAGTGAAGCCATAAACGAATTACAAAAAATTATGGATGATATTGGCGATATTGAAGTCTTATGCTGGCCGCATGATGGACAAGATAAAGACTATTCTTTAACCAATATGGTTATTGTTGAGCGTGATGGCAAATATAGCGTGGTTGTGGATTCTGAATAATGGCCTTCGTTATCACAGATTGGAATCTAAATCCGAATCGAAACTGGTATGTTGTTATCTCTGATTCCGGGTCCGGCATCCAGGTCGACCTTTACACGACCCAGGCAAATGCAGGAGCCGGAACAAGCCTGGTTGCATCCGGTACGGGAGATTACGGGACCGGATCACAGATCACCCTGGACATGGACGATGACGGGACCCCGGAGATTTCTCTTTTTAATTCGGATCTTGATTACCATCTTGCAGTCACGGGCGAGTCCGGGGATACCTCAAAAACGTACCATGTGGCACCGTTTGTCGACATGGATGAGATCAGCGACGGCATATATAAATCCACTGATCTCATCCAGGCAAGGGCGCTGCATGAAATCAATCTGCACACCCATACAGCCAAGGAGAGATCCCTTTCCCTGGCCGGACCGTTCCAGGACATAGAGGCTGGTGATGTCCTGCGGATTCAGTCCACAAGGCGTGACATAGATGTTTTGTCTACGGTTACGGAAACCGTAATCACCGGGACGCCTGACAGCTTAACGGCTCAAATAGAAACAGTTGAATACATTGACATGGTGTATAATGGTTGATGTGCTGAAACAATTTAGCTTAGATCCATCAGCAGAATCAGATATTTACAGTTACGGAGAAGTTATTTTAATCAAGGGCAGTGGCGGCATGAAAATAAAGACTACATCAGGCCTTGAATTAACTATCAGGGACACCAGCCAGATATATGCCATAGGGGATCAAGTAGTCCTTGGGAAAAAAGATGGAACGTTGAATAGTGTTTTTATAATCCGCAAAATTGATAGAATCTGCAAGTCAGCGGTTAATATGGTGATATCAAACGGGCAAGGATAAGAAGAAAACCATGACAGAAGCCTCGACCGAATTGATTTTGCAAAGACTTGATCAATTTAAAGATGTTATTTCAGATCAAAATGCAAGGTTGACCGCCATAGAAAAAGCCATTTCAATAACGGCGGTACAAGAAACAGAAATAACGCATATCAACGAGCAAGTTTCTTCCATCTGGCGAAAATATGATAACGCCTTTGGGCCAAATGGTGCGATTTCAAAATCGCAGGATGAAATAAAAAAAGATCTTACCGTCTCCTTGTCAAGGCAGTGGACAGCGATAGGATTTATTTTTGTGCTTATAGGCGCATTAAAGATATGGGGGTAAAATGATCAAAAAAGGCTTTATCGAAATAAAAAACAGCCAGGTCCTTGCCGGGTTGATGCAGCATAAATTCCACCCCAAACTGACAAAAATTATTTGTTGGTTGGCTGATAACCATGGAATGGTCATGACAGAGTCTTTCCGTGCGGCCAGACACCCTGGTGATGTCCACAGCACAGATCCGGTTCGGGCGGTTGATATCCGGTCAAGGTGTTATGACGGGGATTTGGCCGGTAATATCCGGGATGAGATTAACGCCAGGTGGCAGTACGATCCAGGCCGGCCGCGTATGCAGTGCGCCATCATTCACGATGTTGGGATGGGGCATCCATTTTCATATCCAGGTGCATCCCAACACTGTCGAGCGTGCCCATGTTTAAGTCTCCATTGAAAGTAGAAAAAATAGGTGAAAACACATGGAGATTGCTTTCTCCTCTTGTGTATGCTGGATCAGATGAAATAACCGTGCCGGAAGGATTTGAAACTGATTTTGCGTCAGTGCCTAAGCTCTTTTGGTGGTTTTGCCCTCCGGCAGCTGGTAACCACGCCAAACCTGCAGTACTGCATGATTATTTGTGCGTGTCAAGCGACGACCAGCCTCGCACGGATAAAATATTTTTGGAGGCCATGGCTGCCAATGGTGTCGGATGGCTGAAACGGCATGTGATGTATCTTGCCGTCATGGTGTACCAAACTGCAAAAGGCAAATATTTTAAAAAATGTGAAAATAAAAACTGCCTGTAAGTCCAAACCATTTTGCCGGGGCTTTTTTGTTTTCTGCACCAAATATTTTGGGTGCAATTTTGGGTGCAGAATGGATCAGTTTGCGCTGGTTTGCGGAAGTTAAGCAAAAAGGCCCGCAAACTTGAAAAGCCTGCGAGCCTTTGTTTTCGATGGTGGGCCATCGGGGAGTCGAACCCAGGACCTACTGATTAAGAGTCAGTTGTTGTTTTATTGAAAATAACGGGGCGAATACGGGGCGCATTTTGCGTCCCTTTTTTATCAAAAAACAGAGAAATAAAGAAAAAAGCGATTTCGTCAAACTTTCGAAAACGCCTTATGGCCTTGATTTTACTGGAGCCGGCGTGCGGAATCGAACCGCAGACTTTCTCATTACGAGTGAGATATTATATATAATAATATCAAATAGTTAAATTATACAGGGGCGCATATGGGGCGCATTATATCGATTTTGTTTTTCAATATTTGAGCTTTTCCATCTCAATTTTTAACCTGTCCTGGACCACCTGTGAATAAATTTGAGTGGTCCGGATTTCCTTGTGGCCTAAAATTTTTTGAACCACTTCAAGGGGAATTCCGACTGTCAACATCTGAGTTGCCGCAGTGTGTCGCAAATCATGGAATCTTGATTGCACCCCAGCAGCCCTGGTGATCTCACGGTAATAATTTGATACTGTTGACGTGTGGGCGTATGAAAATATTTTTCCAATATCCCGCTTGCCGATTATTTCAAAAACCTGATCAACAAGCGGTATCAATCTTTCTTTATTCCCCTTACCGTATATGATAATGCTTCCGTCATGGATATGCTCGTACCTTGCCGTGATTATTTCATTCCTGCGGGCGCCGGTAAAAAGGGCAAATTGAATTATCCGGAACATTTCCTGTTTTTTATCCCGGGCCGTGGCCAGTATTTTTTCCAGATCGTTGGTTTCAATAATCCTTGGCAGAGCTGATCCCGTCTTAATCAATTTTATTTTAGGGGCTGACTCAGTTCTCATGCCGTTATCAACTGCAAAGTTTAATGCCGCACGAATCCGGCGCAAATGAGTGTTGACGGATACCGGCTTCATCCCCCTGCCCTGGCAAGATTGTTTAAAATTAGAGATGGTGTTTGAGGTCACATGATCAACAGAGATATCACCGGTAAAATCTATCAACGATCCCGGTGTGTGTCAAGCAAGTTGTCGCCTTTTTTTTCAAACGAAGTCCCAAGCTCTACCGCACAATTCTCTCATGGCCTCCGACGAGCAATTGGGGGCCCATTCTCAGCCATGAGAGAATTGTGCTATACCGTGCCATACTCAAACGGTTATACTGCTTGCTTACCTGCCGTTTTTTCAACTTTTTGACGTTTAAATTTTTTCAAAGTAACCATTGTTCCAGGTTCCCAATTCCTTGTCCTTCCAGACCATCTTTCAGGATGTTTCGATCTGGCGTTCTGATAAATTTGATGTCTGTTGGCAAGAACGGCTACATCATTGCCATTGTGCCGGTCAGCGGGGGTGACAAATCCAATACCGCTGTGCAAATGGGCGTTATTGTACCAATCTTCGAAGGTATGAACCCATTCCCTGGCTTCCAGCATCGTATCAAATGGCTTGGCCGGATATTCAGGCCGATATTTCAGGGTTTTGAATAATGATTCAGAAAAAGGATTATCGTTACTGACAGATGGTCGGCTAAAGGATGGTATCACGCCCAAATCCTGAAGTTTGGCCAGCATCGTTACGGATTTCATAGGAGCACCATTGTCTGAATGCAAGGTGACCTGCTTTTTATTAATTTTCTCCCGCAGGCAGGCATCCATTATCAGATCAGAAGCAAATTCTCCAGACTCACAGTCATACACCTGATAGGCGACAATTTTACGGCTGTACAAATCCATTATCATGTAAAGGTAATAAAATTGGCCTGTTACTCTTGTTGGCAGGTATGTGATGTCCCAGGACCACAATTGATTCGGACCAGTTGCCGACAAAGGTTCCGGACTGGTCCTTTTGGCAGGTTGGCTGTCCTGTCGGTGAGCATTCATGTTATGCTGCCTTAATATTCTATATATTGTAGATTCAGAACCGAGATAGATCCCTTGATCTGCAAGTTTGGGCACAATTTGATTCGGATTCAAATCCGCAAATTCAGGAAAATCAAGGGTGTTAAGGATTTGTTGCTGTTCCTCACCGGACAATTTATTAGCGGGTGTGGTACGAGATCCTTGACGCCTATCGGCAGTCCCGGTTTTGCTCCAGCGTTGAAGTGTTCGGAGGGTAAGCCCCAGCAATGCTGAGGCTTTATGCTTCCTGGCACCTGCTTTTTGGGCCTCGCAAATCAGTTGTAATACCCTTTGTTTGTCTGCAGGTGATATCAATCTTCCTCTGGCTCCCCCCAGATTACCTGGGCTTTTTTTTTAAGAACCAATAAGGCTGCTGTTTCCGCAAGGGCTTTTTCTTTGCGGGAAAGGTCTTTTTTTAATGCCGAATTTTCCCGTCGTAACTGAGTCTCGATTACGGAGGTTTGTTTCTTCAAATCAGTTGCCATTCCGGAAACAGCATCTTGCCTCCACTGTTTCAGATGATGGAGGAAAATCCCGTTTTTACGACACCAGGAGGCGCTCTCCTCGGAAGACATAGACCCCGACGCCATCAGGGCTGAGACGCGCTCTTCCGGCGTCCAGTCTCTGGGGCGTTTTTCTTTTGATTTCAAGTTGATGTTACCGCCTTTTCTGTATTCTCTTAACCATTTGCCAATAGTTGACCGCCCAATCCCAAATTCTTTTGATATCTCATCATGGGTTTTGTTCCCCGAGAGTACCTTTTGTAATACAGCTTTTTTAATTTGAATAGAATGTCCCATATCATCACCTCAATGCCCCACTTTTGTTTTTCAATTGAGGCGACATCTATCCTGACACAGGGGGATCTTATAGCCAGCTCGTCAGCGACTAAAGATTTGTCTGATAGGTCTGAGCGTTCTGGGCTGGAGATATAAAGCCTCTTGAGATCAGATAATGTATAGCCGGTTTGATTTTCCAACTGAATGAGATTCCCGCGCAAATATTCCCTTTTTAGATCGCGGAAAAGGCCCTTTGCCTCACGGGCATCTTTGGTTTTAAGGCTACGTCGTTTGCGGCCAGGGAACTCCACATACCAGACGCCCCGTTTTTGGAAAAGTCTCATAATATTAATCATATTACAGCGTCGATAGGATTGACAATGCTTTGTTTTTATTGGCGTAAAAATGTGATAGGCGGTAATCATCAATTGATTCTTTGTCAAAAACCCAGTCTCCCCTGGAAGAATCAGGATCTTGGTATCCTATGACGCTTTTACGCTCGGCAAGCTCTATGAGTTTGACTCTACCGTACCCTGAATACTTAATAGCAGCGGAGAGCTTCATCCATCTTGGCGTAGCCATCCGCTCTGCTATCATTGTTGCAAGTATTTCGAGTTCTGGTACGGTCATTTTAATATATTATTAAATTTACCGTTTCTGCCAGCATGGACAATCTGGTTTCGTGTGTTTTGATATGTTTTGTCTGGATGGCATGTCACGATTCCATAGCGCAAAAGAATGGGGGATATCGACTTCATAAAGACACTCTCCATGGTCAAGGTTGCGTCTGCCTCCTTTGTATTCTTCAAACTTTGCGAACTTACAATTTGTACAATTTTTAATAGCCATAAGCTTGTCCTCTATTAAATTTAATGCCCGATTAACTTCCGGCCCCGGTGGGATCGGCCTGCCGGGGTCATCATTTTTCCCTTGCGGCCTGGGGCCGGTAAAATTTAAAGGATTGAGCCTGCTCAACAGTAAAAAGATTGCCGCAAGGAACAACAATCAGCCTTGTTAGCGGTATGCGTATTTGCCCTGGCTCAAAATCATCAGGGGTCCGTGGGATTTCAATCAGGTGATTTCTCGGGCGACCTTGGCTCCGTTGGCGGACTATTCCAAACCGATTTTGATATGGCAACGAATCGGCGCTTTTTCGGTAGTGAATGCAGACGGTTTGTCCGATGCGGGGGTGGGTAAGCATTACGCTTTATCTCCTCTTAAATGGCCCGGGCCTGGTCCGGGAACTCTTTGATACTTAGGACATCCGGGATTGGTATTTTTTTAGGATTTAGGCCTGACATCTGTTTCATAAAAAAAGGAACTTGTGGAATCTCTGTCTGCTGGCTCAAATCCCAGGCCCATTCCTTTTTCATTTCTCTGAAACCGGGGCCAGACTCACCGCCGCATATCACCCACTGAATACCGGGCTGTAGTTGGAAATGCTCCGTCAGGTCCACAGGTCCGAGCATGGGCTCGACACTGATAAATCTCACCGGGGCGTCAATCGTCAGGAGTACAGGCACCCGGAGATCAGCCATATCTTGATTCTCTGCGGTTACTCCAAGCCATACATTTCCAAGGGGCCAGTCCAGAGGCAAGCACTCCTTTATCCGCTCCGGCCGCTTAGTCAGGATTTGATATGTCAGATGCGGTGTTTTCCGGATTATTTCCCAGGCCGTTTCACGCCAAAAGTCTGCCTCTTCGATAAAAAAGTCGGACCAACTGCAGGTGAAAACCATGGCTGGCTCCTTCCATGACAACGGCTTTTTCATAGTAGCCATACTGGACATGTGTATCCGATTCCCATCCTGGCCAAACCGCTTTTTGTCCCGGAACATGTAACAGTTCTTGCAGCCAGCGCTTATCCGGCGGCATCCCTGCCATGGGTTCCAGGTGTGATCTGTCCATGATATTTCTGAATTTTTACCCATTATTCCCTATCACCTCCCGGGCAACTGTTCAGCCCATTAAATTGATTTTTACGTTATAAGTTCCCGGCATAAAGCCGTGGCTATTTTCCCAGGCACTGCATTGCCGATCTGCTTAACGATTTCACCCTTGTTCCCGCAGAATTTATAATCATCCGGGAAGGACTGGGCTTTTGCCAGCTCATGCGGCTGCAGCATACGCAACCGGATATCAAGCCATGGGTGAGCCTGGAAAATTTCAACCAGGCCGAACCGGTCCTTTGTGGTGACCGTGTCCAGGGGTCTGTCGATGCTCTGGGCCATGCCAGTACCAAAATACTTGATCAGGTGTGCATGGATCAGGGCGTAATTCTGCTGAGTGACGACGGTTGGCGCCGGCTTGTCCAGGGACCTGACGTGCCGCTCTCCTGCGGATGCGTGATCGATCCCGACAAGGAAAGACGGTTCAACGAGCTGTTCGGCCCCGGTAGTGGTCAGAGTGGAAAGCGGCTTATCAACGGATTTGACACGGAGCTGCCCGGGCCTGCCCTGGTGCTGGGGCAAAATAAACGGCACTACCAGGGCCTGGCCCGGGCGGGTTGTTAATGTAGGCGCTGGCCGGTCAAGAGAACGCACCCTGGCCGCGCCCGCATGGGAATAATTCCGGTCAATCAGGAATGGTTCGCAAAGGTACATGTGTTGCTTCGTTGTGAGCGTTGGCAAAGGCTTGTCCACGCCCCTGGTTTTACTCATACCCTTCATGATAGTGACAAACGGCTGAACCAGCCCATGGTGGGTGCCGCTGGTGGTGACAGTGTCCAGGGGACGTTCCAGAGAAACTCCTTTTCCAGTCCCGAAAAATTTTACAATAAAATCCTCTCCGCCGAACTTCCGCAAGCCGTATTCAATTCGTGCCAGTGTCTTATCAGCCAGCGGCTTTTTCCGGTTAAAAATGGATTGCCCCTCAATGCTCCAGTCAATTATTTCCCGTGCCGACACCCAGGGTTTTGTCTCGCACCCGAACAGATCCCGGCTGGCATCCTCGGCATGGGTTTGCTCCGGCCACCTGATTTTTTTATTTCCGCGCCGGGCGATCAGGAAAAAGCGTTTCCTGCAGGTAGGGTCCCCGTAATCAGCGGCGTTTAGAACCCTATGATCAACCCGGTACCCGAGCGATTCTAAGGCGATTTTAAAGGCCTGGAAGGTGGCGCCCTTTTTGGATTTCATCGACTTACCGTTCGCGCCGAGTGGGCCCCAGGACATAAACTCCGGGACATTCTCAATAAGGATATTGTCAATGTAGATGGCGGCCGCCCAGTCCACAACCCGCCAGGCAGTGGCCCGTGACTGATCAGAGCAGGGAACACCGCCCCGGGCGTTGGAGTGGTGGGTGCATTCCGGAGAAGCGACCAAGAGGTTAATTCGGCCCTGTGGGAACAGTGCCCTGGGATTTACATTGTCCAGGTTTTCGCACAGGTGCCGGACCTGGGCATGGTTTGTTTTATGTGTCTGTATAGCCTTGTCCCAGTGATTTATCGCGGTCAGATCCACTTTTTTGCCCAGGGATTCCGCCGCCTGAATCAGCCCAGTGCTGGTCCCGCCGGCACCACAGAAAAGGTCCACTGCTGTGATTATTTCTGATTTCACGCTTCCTCCATTTCTGGGAAAAGATCTATTTGTTTGCCAGGTGTCCTCTGTTTCAAATCCATCAAATTGTGCAATTCTTCCTTCAGCGTTTTAATTGTCATCTTGACATCTGCTGGGTTGTAAGTATTTTGGATAGCTTGAATTTCTTTTATTTGATCAAAAATAAGATCATCTATATTTATTTCAGATACCATTGTGTTGCCACCGGTGTGATAAAACATATCTCCGTATTCCATAGTTACCTCTCTATTCAACTTAATCCGGTATTAAATTCATCCATTAAAAACCCGTTCCCAGGCTATTTTCTGCCGAGCTTCCCATGTGTAGTACTCTTCATCCGTTGCGGGTGGACCGCAATATCCGCAGAAAATACAGAACCATATATAGCCATCCGACCGGGAGATTATCATTTCGTTTCCGCATTGTTGGCATCTGTCGCTCATGACATCATCACCTTTTTAAATTTCTCACCCAGGGCCGCGCCGATTGATTCGTATTTATATCCGATCCAATCCGGGTCAAATTCTTCTGGTTCATCAATTACATGTTTGCAAAAGGTTCCCATGGACTGCCGGAGCATGGCCCATTCATGCTGCAATCTCTTGTTTTTGGATTGTGTGACGCTTTCGTAGGCGTCTTCCACCATCATCATTACGGCATTAAAGAAGTCCGGGCCGAGTTTGTTGTCGTCGCTGATGTTTATGATCATGGTTTTCATCTGTTTGATGATCCGGTTGTATTTTTCCCAGTCCCTTTGGGCCAGGACGAACCTGCCCCCGCCGTAGAGGATTTTATTGATGTTGTCTATCCTGGCCTGGATGCGGGCCAGCACTTCAATGGTTTTTTTCGGCAAGTCTCCATCAAGGCAGGTGGACATGGCAAAGACAAGATCTGCAGTGTAGATTTGCCTGCGGATGGAGCGTGTCAGTTTCAAGGTGGCCGTTTCGTCCTGGTCCCCAATAACTCTGATTTCTTTTTCATGACACCGAAATGGAATGATATTTCTCACGCTGGCCTCCTTTAAAGTTTTTGAATAAAAGGAGGGTAAGGACGCAAAAAACCCGCAGTCATTTGCAATGACCCGGGTTTTGTTTAAAATTTCCTTCATCCTTACCTCCTGGCGGTGTAAGGAAAGGAACTATGTGTGATTAACTGTGGCGGTCAATCATGGGTAGGATTCCAGATTATTGAGATGGTGTCAAGTTTTTTATATCCACTTTGATCATCAAGCTAAAGCTTTTGGGCTTCTTATGATTAGCGATGGTTTTTATGCAGCTTCGAAAGAGAGCTTAATGTTAAATGCGGCCAAAACCTTCACAATCGTATCAAATTTAGGTGAACCGTTTTCCGTCAGTGCCCTGTATAGGTTTTGACGGCTTAGGTTGGTTTCGTTGGCTATCTGCGTCATGCCTTTGGATTTTGCCACATCCCCGATGGCGGCGACCAGTAATTCCGGTCCGCCTTCTTCAAGGGCGGCTATCAGGTATTCCCGGATCATTTCCGGGCTGTCCAGGTATTCACTGATATCAAACTTGCTTGTTTTTATTCCCATTCCAATTCCTCCAGGATAGTTTTTGCTCTTTTAATGTCTTTGGCCTGGCTTGATTTGTTGCCGCCGCAAAGCAGGAAAATTATTTTTTCATTCCGGGTCGTGTAATAAAGTCGATAACCCGGCCCGAAAAAAATTCTCATTTCAAACAGATTTTCGGTTAGTTGCTTATAGTCGCCTAAATTGCCAAGTTCGGCCCGCTTGATTCTGGCAAAAATCCGGGCTTTATCTTTTGGGTTTTTGAGGCCCGTTATCCATTTTTCAAAGATGGCGGTTTTTTCAATCGTGTAGATCATGATTTTATTGTCGCATAAATACGACAAAAGGCAAGGTGTTTATACAGGATTGTCCGTGGTGAGCGTGAACGGTATGATTCGGCATTTAATCTTGGTCGTTTGAGGCTCATAACTCACCTATGGTTTGCTTGGGCTATTGGCAAGCACCAGCCTGCCGGGCTCCGTATGTTGCCTGGCTCTCGTTTGAAACCACACTTTGGGCACGAAAAGTTTTGCATAAAACCTCCTTATGAGGTGAAATTTAGAAAACTGACAGCGGAAATTGGTATTATGTCCCCGGAATTCCGGAATTCCGATCACCGTATGAAAACAGGATTCAAATACCAATAGTTTTTAATAATTACTTTGTTGTTGATGAGCTGAAAACAAATTCGTTTTTAAATATTGTTTCATCGTTCAGAGTTATTTTCATCTGAACATCAAATGTTTTATTTATTATCGTAGAACGATTATAACCATTATAAACAATTCCCATAGCAGGATATATAAATATCGTTTTTGAAGTCAATCCAGGTGGTGTTTCGTCGATATATTCGTCTGCTGTTCCAAACACTTTATTATTATTTTCAATAAAGATGCATTTTGCTTTCAGTCCACTAATTGAAACATCTGAATTGTTTTGAACAGCAAATTCAATTTGTGGGTGATAGATTTTTTCTTTTTGAAAGGAACTTTGTGATAGATACCACGCCATTTTAATGTCTTTTATCACGATACCAACTTGTTGAATTTCAATATCAGATGTCGGAGACTTGGGAGCCGAAATCCTTTCGAAATGTTCATTCTGGTTTGGCTGCACATCTGAAAAATGGAGAACTCCTTCAGCATCTCTCCATTTATACATGTCAGCATTACAGGGGGTATGAAAGATGTTTAGTATGACAAAGGAAATGATACTTAAAATTGCATGAGAAAATTTCATGATGCCCTTCCAGTTAAAAAATTACAAAGCAAAAAATCATGGAGTCACCGATATCGGTTTCCACTAAAAACCCTCCAACACCTTTATGATATTTCCCTCAAGATCTACCTTGGCTTTTATAAAGTTCTTAACAACTCCTCCGAATACGTTCTTCCCCCTAAATGTTGTCATTACAATTAAATAATTGTCATGCTCCCAATATAAAGATTCAAGCTTTTTGGATACCGTTGAATGGTCAATCTCAACCTCTGGAACAGACGGTTTTGATCCGGTAATGAGTTCGTGTCCTAAGTTTAGCATTTCAAGGTATGTCATATTGAAAAACTTAGACATGCGTTCTTTCCGGTCTTCTGAAAAATTGCACCTGCCCTTTATAAAAGCATTTACCTGCTGAGGTCCAACGCCAAGCTCCTTGGCTATAGAAACTTGTGTTGCGCCATTATCAAGATGGTACATAACAGCCCGAATAAACAAATCCACTGTGTTCATAGTAAACAAAATAGCTTTATTAATAAAAAATTAAAATAGCGATTATTTCATTATTTTTACATTGACATAATTATATAATCGCTATTATAGTAAGATACACTAAAGAGGAGATCACCATGAGAGAGAGAGCTCGAAAGGGAACTTTAAAAGATTTTGAAAAAAAGACCGGAATAAGCGCAAACCAGATATGTGCCTATATCAATGGTCGAGCAGAGATGAGCAAAAAACGGTCAATTCTTTTTGAAAAGGCATCCAAAGAGCTCGGATATGACACAACCGTATTCAATGCAGCAAACTGGATGTTCTGTCCTGAAAAAATAAAGTCAGCGTTAGCTGCATAAAATGTCAAAGACCAATGCCAGAAACTATCAACCCCTTAAATAAATGAGAAGGACGTAATGAACAGGGAAACGACCACCGCACATGTAGAGTCCTGGCAGTTCTATTCATCCTGCATTGAAATATTCAAACACAGGGGTGGGGCAAGTTTTGTGGCCAAGATTCTTGGTGTATCAACCAGGCAGGTCCACCGGTGGGCATGTAACCCTGATTTTTCAGAATCTTCACAACGCACCCCAATGGACAGATATGAGACCCTTTTACGCCATCTGTTGGAAATGGGCAGGCATGATGTTGCTATGGGATGCGCAGATAGGCAAGCACACGTAGTTAACTGTCATTTGATAATCAATGACGTCATCCCTGACAAAGATTCTTTACCCGAAGAGCTTTTAGATGATCTTCCGGTAATAGCTGAGTTTCATACATCGGCAATGAATCTTGATGATGAGGAGATAGTCAGAGAATTGTTCAGAAAAGCTGAAAACGAACTTAAAGAAAGTTTTCAGGCCTATTTGAAAGAAAAACAAAAATAATAGACTGGCCCGCTCGCTGAAAACAACGCGGCAAAGATCCGACGGAATACAGCTTGGGCGGGGTGGTTACGGCAAGGGGTATTTTTTTTAACGGAAAGGAATGTGTGTGATTACATGTGGCGGTCAATTATGCGACTTCCTTCAAGCCATGCGGCCCGGATCGTCCGGGCCGCTGAAAGGAACCTGGAAAAATGAAAAAATGCATACACGGGAACCGTGAAATTTGGGAACAGGATGGTGAAGTATACTATTCCTGTCAAGCCTGCGGCAAAATCCAGATCAGGAGTATTGATGCAATTAAAAACACTCTGCCGGAATGCAGGACCCTTGCAAAAAAATACAGAGCAGAAAGAGTACAATACCAGCCGTATATAACCGGTGGTGTCGTTGTAATACATGGCCGAGATGTGTCCGGATGGATGACAGAACTCAGAGATCCTTATAGATGGGTTGCCGGATGCATAGCGGTCGATGAGGACGGTAATGGATGGATTTCACGTGGAGGTAATTACCAGGACGGTGCCGGACTGTGGGAGGCCTTATAAAGATGCAAATATCTTTTTCAGGCACGCATGGCACCGGCAAGTCCACATCCGCCTCTTATGAATACAGGAATCAAAAACTTCCAAGCCATGCGGCCCGGATCGTCCGGGCCGCTGAAAGGAACATGAAATGAAAAAACGGAGAGTATTATGCAGCTAACAAGGGCATTAACAATTTCCACGCTTGAAGGCGGCGCCGTCATCGAGAGATTGGAGGAAGCGTTAAAGGAAATTCTCCAAGATTGCGGTGATATTAACAAACTGCCGGATTCAGCTCGTGAGATTACATGCAAAGTTAAAATAAAACCAGACGATACCAGGACGATCCTCATGGTTTGTATAGACGTAAACACCAAACTTGGACAGCGCTATCCAGTTTCTGCCAAAGCGTTCTTCGACGAGGACACATGCGAGGCTATTGAGCCAACCGGAAAACAGGGTGGTCTTTTTGAAGACCACGACAAAGAACAGGCAAATAAAAACTTTCCTGAAAAAATGACAATTGTCGGACGAAGCCGAGAATAACGAGGAGATAAAAATGAACAACATCACCAGCGAAGCAATGCGGACATTTTATGAAATGACCCGTAAAGATCCGGTCATTGATATCAACGGACGAAAATATCAATGCGATGGGTATAAGGCTGTGACTGAACCTACCGTGAAGCCTCTTTCCACTCATACCCTCAAGGGGATTGTTGACGCCGTAATTTCCGGATTTGAACCTGAAATAGAAAAACTTTACATATATATCTCTGGACATAAGGAAGTATATCTCCAGTCTCAGGCGTTTGGCCCTTTCCTACAACGGCATATTCTCATCGAATCCGAAGCCTATGTAACTGATTTCAGGTTTGGCGGAGAATATGAAACAGAACAGTTCATTATTGCGTTGAATTCCCAGTTCATTCAGAACGATGACAGGGATGCAATATTGAAGTTTTCCAGCCGTATTACAAAAGAAACATCCGGCACCCTGTCTGACGATGGTATTAGTCAAAAAATGGAAGTCAAGCAGGGGATTTCCCTGCGGGAAAAAGTTGAAGTCAAAAACCCTTTTAGTCTCAAACCTTACCGCACATTCCCGGAAATCGAACAGCCCGCTTCTGATTTTATTTTCAGGGTCAGGGACCAGGGCGGTCATGTCACTTGCTCACTTCATGAGGCGGACGGTGCCAAGTGGAAGATTGAGGCCATTGAAAAAATCAAAGCGTTTTTCGCAAAAACCATTCCGAATATACCGGTGATTGCATAACTCTCCAAAAAAGCTTGCCGGGGCTGGCCTTTGGTGAAACCGGCGCCATAATTTAGCCAATTATAAAAGGACTCTGATCAATGCAAATATCTTTTTCAGGCACGCATGGCACCGGCAAGTCCACATCCGCCGCCTGTGAATACAGGAATCAAAAAATCCTTCATCCAGGAAAATCTGTTTATATGCTGTGTGACCTGGAAGCCTTGTGCCCGTTTCCAATAAACATGGGAACAACAGAGCAGGCACAGTCATGGATATTTGCCCAGCAAATTCAACATGAGATCCAGGCGACGGCAAAGTTTGACATCGTAATAACAGATCGGACTATAGTTGATACTATTGCATACACCTATGTGGCAGGGTTCGAAACCCTGGCGTCTGGGATGCTTGGATATGCAGAGCAGTATGTGGAGGCATACGACAGTATTACCGTCAAGCAGATGGAATACAACAGCTATTGTCACCATGACGGCATCCGTAACACTGACCATGGGTTCAGGACGGCAGTCGAATCCGTGCTGAAAGACTTGTATAAGCAACTAAAAGATGCAGGAGCCATCCATGCCAACCTGCACTTTGCATAAGACCATCGCCCGCCTCCGTGGCGACAATAACGGGGATGTTTCATTTGCTATGCCTCCTTTCTATAAATGCCCGCCGGTGCTGGCCATTGGTGAATCCGGCTCACATCTAAACAAATGTGGACGTTGCTGTCTGCCATCTATGCCTTTACAGGTGATGACAGGCGCTGCCCACTCCTCCCCTTGCCCCACCACAGGTAAACCTAAACAAAGTACAATGGTCAGTGATTCGACCTGCCGGCGGTCACGGGTCCTTCCAGGGCCTCAAAGCATAGGGGTCACAAAGG
>Ga0172381_10001313_pt1 | contig 29529 bp, 24 predicted proteins | sample Leawel6488metaG_FD_119754 | JGI IMG/M metagenome (GOLD analysis project Ga0172381, IMG submission 119754) | Leachate microbial communities from a municipal landfill in Southern Ontario, Canada - Leachate well 64-88 metaG | ecosystem: Engineered > Solid waste > Landfill > Unclassified | place... | reverse complement strand
AGCGTTACTAAAAAGAATCCCTTCGGAAGCAATCCGGTCGATGTTCGGCGTTGTCTTCCTAAAATATCCCAAACAACTGGTATGCGCGGCCTGAAGCGCGTCAAAAGAAACAATAATAACATTATAGCCGGCATAATCCGCAGGCTTAACTTTAGTGACGTGTTTATCGGAGTCAAAAAAACCGCACCCTGTAAAAACGTTCAACGTAATCAAAATTAAAAAAAACTTTATTTTATCCATACCTATTCCTTTTTCTTGCCCTGACGATAATCATTTTCATCGAATCGAAAATATCATTCTTTTTGAAGCTAAGATTATGTAGTTTTTTAAAAATCCCGGGGGCCCGGAGATAAGCCTTCTTGATCTTTTCCTTTTCCTGCTTGTTTATCGCGCCGTTATCAATCCAACGGTTAACTGATTCTTTGCTGATATACTCAAAAGATTCAATATGCGTAAAAGACTTACTAGCCAACATGCGCTTAAAATCCGAGGGAAGGAAAAAATTCTTCCTGGCTGGATTGCGTAATTTTTGGATAAAAAATGCCCTATCCTTATCCCGCTGACCGTAAGCGGTTAAATGGCATAAAACAATTCTACCGGCCGGTTTTAATACCCGCTTAACTTCAGATAACACTGTTCCGATTTCCATAAATTGTAAACCCTGCCGGCAAACACAAACGTCAAAAGTATTATCCTTAAAGGGAAGCTTCTCAGCGGGAGCCAATAATATTTTATCGGCGCATTTTCTGGCCCGCCTGACCATCTGAGGGCAAATGTCTATTCCGACCACGTATCCGGCACGGCCAAAAAAAGCTTGCGCAATCTTGCCGGTTCCGGTAGCAACATCAAGCACCTTCGTCTCGATCCTAGCCTCCGCCAAAGCATAAATCTTATCAATCAGGATTTTATCATCAACCCATCCGGAAGAGCGATCATAGCCAGAGGCTCTTTTAATAAAATGGAGTTGTGGATCTTTATCGGAGAAAATACTTCTTTTATTCAAAACAAAGCTCTCTTTCCTTAGTAATACTCCAAATCTGATGAAAATAGTTTCTTAGGGTCTGTTCGCTTAAATGCGTAAGATTTATAATCTCATCATCATTATCGCTAACTTTTCTTTCAGATAGCATAGTTAAAAATTTAACTACATCCTTTATCTTTCCAGTTTCCAAAGCAATTTTATAAAGGCTTGTCCCTGGAAAAGGTACTAAATATTTTACTAACGGCAAGAAACGGCTCTTTTCTATAAAACTAACCATTTTCCTTAAAGATTCCTCTGTTTCACCATAAAGCCCGATAATAAAAAGCCCCCTTACAGATAAGCCGGCGTCAATGGCTGTTTGGACACCAGAATTAATATCATCGATAGAAATATTTTTCCGGTTGATATCTAAGATCGCCTGATCATAAGACTCAATACCAAACCATATCCCTAGGCAGCCGGTTTCTTTCAATGACCTAACCAAGTCCTTACTTACTTTTTGCACACGGGCAAAACAATGGTAACGCACATTATACTTCTTTAAAATACGGCATATTTTAATCGCGCGCTCCTCGATAACGTTAAAAGTGAGATCATTAAGCCAGGTATAATCAAAATTGGTCGTTTTCTTCAAGTAAGCGACTTCTTCTTCGAATCTTTCGATACTTTTTAACCTAAGCCTTGGTATAGTTTTGAAACAAAAGGAACATTCTTGAATACATCCCCGGGTAGAAGAAATCAGTATTTGCCCATTCTTAGCGATACTTTCATAATTAGGCCAAATCGTATAATCCAATAGGGGCAGATTATCCAGGTTTTTAATCTGCGGCCTGGCCGGATTAATCCGCACCATCCCGCCTTTTTTATAAGCGATACCTTTTATTTTGCCAAAATCTATTCCTTGGCCGGAAAAATAAGTACTTAAAAACTCAATCAGCGTAAGTTCGCCTTCCCCTAATATCGCGCAATCCACACAAGTATGATTAAGTATGATTTCCGGTAAAGAAGTAACCAGTGGGCCGCCTAAAAATATAAATTTCTCAGGGTACTTTTCTTTAATTAACCGGGTAGCTTCCTGAAGAAAACTGAACGAATCGCAATAGGCGGAAATACCGACAAGATCAGCTCCCCTGATATTCTCCAAAACCAACTGGATAGGATCATCTTTAAGACGACAATCAATAACCTTCAAATGGTAACCCATTTTTTTGATTAAAGTCGCGATATACGTAAAGCCCTCAAAAGGACCGGTAATCAAAAACTCCCTGCCTGGGGTTGGAATCTGAGGTGAAGGAGGAACGACTAAAACAACTTCTTGCCGACGACAAGTAATATCTTTTGAAGAGGAAATTATCTTTAACTCCTCTTCATAAACATCCGTCCCAAAAGAAACGTCATAGCTATATTCAGGTAATTTATCCATAATTATTTATTATATCATGTTTTGATTCCGGAGTTTACCAATATCCGGTTTTTCTAATTTTTTCTTGCACAGCTTTGTCTATCTCCGGAGAAAAAGAATATTCTTTGTCTTTGTAAGAAGGAAAACTTTTCTCCCAGGCCTTAATCTTGGACTCAAACTTCAAAGCAAAATCCCTATTCTGATCGTAAAGGTTATTTTTCTCTTTAGGATCAGAAGTTAGATGATAGAAAAATCTATCATCTACCTTATAGTTAATGATAAATTTCCAGTCTAAGGAACGAATTGTGCATTGGACTTTGCCTCCTGAGAAAATATATTCATGTACCGGAGGGGCATTTGTTTTAGAAAAAAGGCTAAAAAGGCTTTTCCCTTGGGCTTGATGCGGGCAAGGTATACCCGTCAGCTCCAGAACTGTCGGCATGATATCGATATTTTGGACCAGCGCCTTAATCTTTCGGCCTTTTTGATGCGGTACCTTAATTATCAGCGGCACGTGGATAAACTCATCAAAGACATTCCACCCATGCCCATAAAGACCATGCTCTCCAAAAGCCTCCCCATGATCAGCGGTAATGATTATTATCGTCTTATCATTAAGCTTAGAAGAATTTATTTTATTTAATATCGATTTTATCAGTTTCTCATCGGTATATTCAATCGCGGTATCATAAGCCTTAATCCAGTCTTCATGATGCTTAAAACCGAAATCTCTCACAAAAGACGCATATAATGACGTCCTGATTAAACCAACTTCATATCTATTTTTAAGGTTTAACAAATCCTCTATTTCGTTTTCTTTGTCTTTCCTGTAAACTCCATTAAAAAGCTCGCGATGATTACGAATAATCGCAGGATTATTGAAAGGGGCTTTTTTGGATTTCGCCGCGGCCACAAGCTTATAATAATACTCCTCATTAACCTTAAGCATGTCCGCGTTAAAATTCTTGCCAGAATTAATTTTTCTGAAAAATCTTGAATAATTATGTACACTTCTGGTATCAATGGCTAAAAACATTTTTTTACTTTTATTCTTTTCAATCCAAGAAATAATTTCTTCAAGCCCATCCAGAGACTGCTCCAGTTCACCCATAACCTGGAAGCCGCGACCAAAACCCGCATCAATATCCAAATGAGGCTCATGAAGCAATGAAAACCAGGCTGTTTTATAATCATAAAAGCTAAAAACTTCCGCCATAGTAGGTATGCGTGAAGATAATCTATCTTTATACACAAAGAACATGTTATGAGATACGGGGTAAACAGAAGTTAGGATCGATATCGTACTGGGTAAAGTGTATCCGGCCTGGCTAAAAGAATTTTCAAAAACATAAGAATCCCTAGCCAGTTTATCGATATTAGGAGAGATCTTCTTAGAATAACCATAACAACCTAAATGATCCGGCCTCAGGTCGTCAACGATAATCAGGATAACATTGTAATTACCGATTTTTATCTTCTTGGATTCATTGACCTTGAGGAAAATCGCAAACGTAACCAACAAGAAGAATATCAACAAACAAAATGTCGTTTTTGATCTTTCCATATCCTGCCTTTGTCTCAATCTGCCGGTTTAAAAATACTAAAAACGTCCATCTAAATAATTAATGGCGACAAAAAACCAATAAACACTATCCAGTTATTTCACTTCGCGTTTACGCTTTTCGCCAAAAAGTTGACTTTTAAATTTTTGTGGCTTGAGTAAATAATGATTAACCGGATTCCAATATTCATAAGGGCGAATTTCTATTTGGCGATTAATCTCCCGATAAGCGTTGCGAAGATCCTTAACCGCTAGACTCGTAAAATTTATTATCTTATCATTCTCAACCGACCGCTCTTGGGCCAGAAAATTCAAATGCTGAACCTGGTCTTTGATAATACCTTTTCTGACCGCATCATAATAAAGAACGGTTCCGGGGAGCGCGGACATATACTTAACCCGGGTAACTTCTTTAAACTTTTTGCAGAATTCAATCGTCCGCTTAAGACTCTCTTTGGTTTCTCCGGGACCACCGACAATAAAAAGACCTCCCAATTTTAAACCTGCTCGTCCGGTAAGCTGAATCGCCCTGATAATTTGATTCTTGGATACCTTTTTGCGGAAATAGCCTAAAATCTCCTTGTCGATTGATTCAAAACCATACATTACGATATCGCAGCCACATTCCCGCATATGTTTAAGGATTCCCAAGTCGATGCCATCTACACGCGTAAAACAACTCCACCTGAAATCTATACCTTTGAATGCTTCATCCATAAGTTTATGGATCCTCTTTTTAGAGTCCACAAAAGTAAGGTCACTCCACCAAACAAAACGATATTTATACTTCTTTAAATACAATAGTTCCCGCCTGACCCGCGCCGAGCTCTTATACCGCAAGAGAGGCATTGCCCTAAAACAAAAGGTACAGTGACCCGGACAACCCCGGCTTGAACTCATAAAGATTTCGGGAACAATTCCCGTCTTTTGCACTTGAGGCCAGACTGAAAAATCTTGCAGGGGGACCGCATCCAGATTATGCATTTGGACACGCCGGGGATTTAAAATAGTCCGCTTTTCAGAATCTTTCCAGGAGAGGCCTTTTATTTCTGATATACAAAAAGCGCTCTTCCGCTTCATAATATAATCCATCAACTCAATAGTAGTTAATTCGCCTTCTCCGATAACGGCGTAATCTGCTAAAGTATTATCCATGATTAACTTAGGTACAGAACTAACTAAAGGGCCGCCTAAGATTACTGGCCTTAATCTATCCTCTTCTTTAGCAATCTCGATGACTCTTTTTATAAAGGGGAAACCATCTTCATAGGTTGCGATTGTCACGAGATCCAATTTTTTTAAAGGACCGTTTTTTAAAACCTCAGGGTTAGGGTTGTTCCTCTGATCCAGAAGAACAACTTCTGCCCCTAGCCCCCGCAAAACAGCCGAAATTACCGAAGGCCCCTCAAAAGGAGCCTGATGCACGAATTCCCATCCGTTAGGAACAACAAAAACAGAGGGGGGCACAATAATCCCTATTTTTATATCGTGCTTTTTTTTGAAATAAGGCGTATGCGCTATCTTAAATAATCTGGCATACGTAAGCGAGTTATCAAAAGGCGGATTCATCAAACCTCATAAAATTATAATTATATTTTCCGGAATACCGTTTTTAGGATAATCCAATTCCAATCTTCAAATATCTCCCCATCCACATCATTAACATCACGTAACCGCTTATATTCTACGGGCGCATTGCCAACCATCGAAATAACCTTACGGCGTATCTGCACATCTAATTCCGGGGCATAATCCATCCAGCGATTAATCGATTCCCTAACTGTCAGCCTGCGGGTTTCCTGAATTAAAAAACCCGCTGTTTTTAACTCTTGTTTTAGGTTTTCGGCATTATAAAATTTTAAAAGCAACGGCTGTTTTACAAAATGAATTTTTCGCAACCAGTCTTCATCGAGATCCGAAAAAGGAACGGTAAGACTGATAATAAAAACTCCTTGGGGAGCCAATATTCTTGAAATTTCGGACAATACTTCTTTAGTCCTTAAAAACTGCATGGTTTGCCGGCAAGTTACCAAATTAAATGAACCTGACTGAAAAGGCAATTTTTCGGCTTCCCCTTCTACAACTGGAAAATAATCTACAGATATACTAGCCATATTTCGGCAAATATCCAATCCTTTGACATCCCATCCTTTTTGTTTTAAAGCCTTTCCTACCCGTCCCGTACCACAACATAAATCCAAAGCTAAACCCGAAGGATTGCCGGATAATTCCGTATGCGCATCAATAAGCTGCTTATCTTTAATCCAATTGGCGGAAAGATCGAATTTCTGTGCGCGGATCTTAAATTGTTCCTTGATTTTTTCAGCAGACCCTGAAATTGAATGCCCGTTTATACTCATCATCTTATCTTTCTTTCATAAAACCAGGCTGATATCTGTTAGATCTTTGAGCGCCGATTTTATCTAAAATCTGCCTGACGCAATCATCAACATCCAGATGTTCGGTATCCACTACGATATCCGCATTAGACGGCTCCTGGAAAACAGCCGAGACTCCGGTAAATTCCGGTATCTGACCGGCCCGGGCTTTCTTATACATACCTTTTACATCCCGCTTTTCACAAGTCTCAAGGCTGCATTTAACAAAAACTAACCTGAAATTATCGATAATTTCTCTAACCAGCTGACGATTTTCTTCTAGCGGTGAAACAAAGCTAGCAATCACAAAATTACCATTATCATTGAATAATTTAGCTACATGCGCCACTCTTCTTAAATTCTCCATACGGTCGGTTTTAGTAAAACCCAGATCTGAATTTAGCTTGCTCCGCACATCGTCAGCATCCAAACACACTGCTTTAAACCCGCGGTTATCCAATTCTTCCTTAAGCCTTTTAGATAAAGTAGTTTTTCCGGAACAAGGCAGCCCGGTCAACCAGAGTGTTGTATGCAATAATTTGATATACTCGGCTACTTCCGGAGGAACGTTACCATCTTTCCCCGCGCGTACATTCGTTCCGGAAATTTTACCGATATCCGGCGGAGGATCGATCCGATTTACTTCATAACCAACATTTCTACCGATATTAATACTACTGATATCCGGAATCACGATAATCCCCACTTTATCGCCATAGACCCTCCGGATCATCTCCACCCGATGCTCAGATCCATAAGGATTATGCTCTGAAATCTCTGTATCTCGTATCGCGACGCAAACATTCTCGCCTTTGGCCAAAGCCTCATCGATCAAATATTTGTGGCCATTATGAAATGGCTGCCACCTGCCGATAAATAAAGCATATTTCTTATGACCATTATACATTTTTATCTCCTTTTATTTTTAGAGTTAATACTAAGGCTGGATCTGGATTGCTTCCGCGGCTAAATTAATCGCTACTCATCCTGCCAAGCCAAAATTCGTGAATTTCGCCAAATGATAAAACTGAACAATTCTGGATTGATTCGATATTGAAATAGGCCTTTGTCAAAAACTGGACTCCCAGTAAAAAATATCACGCTATTCTTCCAGAATATAATTATTCTAAGTATAAATATTATAACACCTTAACAAAAAAAATAAACACCCGATCACAAAGATTTATCCGGATTTCTAATAAGCATTCCTGTCGCGCAAGCAAGGCCCCCGCCCGCGTTAATTAACTGCGTTACCGAAATTTCCGCCAAGACTTTAACCCCTCCCCGCTGAAAAATCAACTTTGTCTTTGGGCAATCTGCCGGCATAATAACCTCCCGGGGAGCAACCGTAATAAAGTTAAAAGCTTGCTTATTTTTGATTTCATCGTTTTCCGGTATTGTAACAATTTTTAACCCGCTTTTTCGTAAAAATTTTATTATTCCGGACTTAACCGCATCAGCTCTTACCAGCGCTAAATCTTTATCGATAATCTGAATCGCCCCTAATAAATGCGGAGAAACATAAGAAGCGGGAAAATCCAAGCAAGCCACGCCATCTTTGCTCAATTCTTCCTTTACCTGTTTGAAACCGCTTTTATTGGTTCTCTTGCCTAAACCAATAATAACAGTCTCAGGGCTGACCCATAGGGCATCGGCTCCTTCAAAAGTGCCCGGAGCGCTTATTACCTTTCTAATGGGCACGCCGAGATCCTTTAGCGATCGCTGGGCATATCTAGGCTCCTGCCGTCTGACAAGGGAATTCATCCGGGAGACAATCGCTCCTTTGGGAGTCATAAAAAAAAGATCTCGCGTAAACATGAGATTAAATAAATAACGGCTGCCGGTGCGCGGTATTTTTTCTAAATTAACCAAATAAGATTTGATCCCGAATTTTTTATATAATATGATCATTCTTTCATATTCTTTACCCATAACCACAGAATCAACATTTCTTAAATGGAGGAGTTTCCCAGGAGAATAATTATCTTTGGTTTTAAAAAATGGACGGGCCAACAAAACTTTCTTTAAGGGGGAGTACTCGGAATTCAAAAAAGTTTTCGACATCAAAGCCACTCCTTAAGATTATTCTTACGATACCCTAATCCCGCGCTCATTTTGGATATCTTGGGATCAGACAAAAAACGCATCAACATAGATTTTCTTTTTTCCCACCGATAGATCTTAGGAGGCTCAGTGGCCTGCACAATCGAAAGCTTTTCTAAGTTTAGGGTCTTAATAAGCCTTACGTTCAAACCAATAAAATTAATTATTTTCTTTATTTCCGTAACCCTTGAAACCAAGCCATCGACTATAGACTCATATCTAACCAGGCAATGTTCTTTTTTGCTTTTATTCAAATATCGCTGAACCGCTTCATTAGCAGAATACCACTGAAAAGCACATACCTCTTCAAGCTTCTTATGGGTATAATTCTGCCAGCCTAACGGCAGATCATACTTCCACCACCACCTTCCCCACTTGTAACAATCCGAGTATCCGGAAATCCCAAGTGTTTTATGATGTTTTTTTAAAATCCCTTTTAAATTATGCGAAAAAAACCCGCGATGTAGCCAGCCGTCATATAAACCATTAATGGAGCCAAAAGGATTACGAGTCAGATAAATTATTCTAATTTGTGCTTTAGGAAATACTTTCCCTAAGAACGATAGACGATAGCAATCCGCTGAAGATTTTAAAAGCAGGGTTTTGTTAGCGAGTTCTTCTCTGCGGGGTCTTCTACGCAAAGGCAATAAAACGAAAGGCGGTTCTTCTATAGTCAAAAAATTATTCGCGGGCCCGGAAGGCATTTCTAAAAAAGGGAATTTTTTCTTAATCCGATCACAAGAAATATCATAATAATAAGGATTGATTTTGCTATATCGGCTCCGCAGAGAAAAAAGAAGTTCAAGATAAAATCCCTCCACAGAGAACAAATTATTGCATTTTATATATGATTCATAAGCTCGATAGGCCAGGCGCCTGAAAAGATCATAAGAAAAATTTACGGTAGGCCATTGTAAAGAAAACCTAAGCGCTAACTCATCAATATAATCTTCCAATACGGCATGGTCTTGGATTTTCTCATTTTCTACCGGAGCAAAAGATAAATCACTGAACAGATCACGCGATAACCCGGAAAGATTCCACCGCTGAGGCCGAATTCCGTCCGGGATTTGGTCTGAAACCCACGCATCGCCAGACAATCCGTTTAATTTATAAAAAGGCACACTTTCCCCGCTAAGTGAATACATCCCCGGCATGTTCCTAAGGATAGAAAACAGAAGGCTTGAACCAGAACGTGAAGCGGCGGCGATGACTACGATTTTTTTGACTTCTCTGGTTGAGGCTCTAAGCCACAAGCGGTCCACGTTCCTTTCTTCCATGCGCCTAAATACAAATTCCCTAAAACCAATTGTATCCTGAAGGTAATCCGGAGGCATTTTCTTTTTTTTAATCATCTTATTGAACGGCTAATTTTTATTAGTTTCAGAAATAAATATTTTTTTATTCTCAATAAATTGTTTTTATCGGAAATCAGATGTTGCAATTGCACCTTAAACATCAAAAATAACTCCTCGAAAAAATAACGAAATCTAAATCTTGATTTTATGGCTACTTCTTTTTTAGAAGTAAACCGGGAATTTACAAGCGGATAGGAAAAATACTCCAGCTCCGGGGCGGCAATAGCCTCAAATAAGCCGATTTCCTTCTTGGTTAATTCTTTTTCGAATTTATTAAAATTGTCTTTGAGGATCGGCCGGGAGGTGTTTTTCCATGAAGCGCTGATGCTACCGCTTTTTTTTGCTTCTTTTGTATTCGAAAATTCAAGCATGCTATTTTCAAAAGACTCACCCAAAAAACCAGCTAACGCCACGATCGTCTCCCGGAAATTCAAAAGCAAGTTTTCGTATTTGACTAAAAATATATCATTGTCAGAGAGATTATCCATCCAGAAAATACCGATTTTTTGCTCTTTTACCCAACGTCGAGCGGTATAATAAACACAATAGTTGTTGAATATTGACTTCTTGGCCGATACGGCCACATCTCTTCCGTCCCTGACCATATATATAAATTTCGCATGCGGATAATAACGCCGAATCAAAGCCACATGATAAATCATAAACGTACTTTTACAGCCCCAACGTTTTTTATTTGTGCTTTCCAAATATTGTTCGTATATCGCAAAAAAAATACTAATAAGATTTCTTTCCAGGGCTTGTCGAAAAATTTTTTCGCAATCAAGTCGAACTTCCCATGGATAAGGATGTAACTTCACCATAATCACCACATCCCGGATTAAGGCTTTAAAATTAGTGTCTTTATCCAAAGACCCATACAATGGTTCCAATTCATAAAAATTTTTCATAATATGGGGAGGGTGCGGAATAGCGATATTCGAATGCGCGTTAAGAACAAGTCTTAACAGATTCGTTCCCGAACGTTCCGTCCCGATTATAAAAATGGGTTCATTTGCCATCACTTCTCCGGCTTTTAATTGCATTTTAAACCTATCTAACTAATCTTCGAATAAATACTAAACACAAAAATGATCTCCGGGCGTATTTAATCGCCGATTTCTTTCGGAGACAAAAATTTTATCTGCCATTATATTATTAATCGCCCCGGAGTCCTGTACACCTAAATCGACTGTAACCGTTCCCTTGCCGCAATTTCGGGCGATCTCAGAGTCAAAAGAATACGCATCACAAGAGCTGATAAAACCAATCAAAATACTCTTACTGTGAAAATTAGCCAGTTTATAACGCCTAAACATAATCGCGAAACATTCATTAAGCCAAAAAATGAGGTTTCCGCCTAATAACCATAAGCTTATAGATAAAATAAAATAAGGCAAAGCCAACCTGCTCTTAGCTAGTTTTAACCTTGAAAATTTTTCCAATTTCTTTTGGATAGATTCCAGATTCAAAATTTTATCCACGGGAGAATAACCGTTTTTCGAACGTGTAATTAAGAAATGGTGGATATAAAAGCACCTGCGGATAGAAAATGCCGCTAAAAACGCGAAGTAAAGTTTCTGAAAATTAAATATTGCTTTACGTGAGATTTTCCCTAGACTTTGTTTTTCCAAAATATCAATTAATTCATCGGGCATAATACAACTTTCCGCCGACAAACTTCTTGCTTTGCCCATAAAACGATAGCCGAGAAAAAAAACGCCTTGAATATATTTATTTTGTAAGGCAAATTGTAAAACTTTAAACATCTCTTGTTCATTAACACCCCGGGCGACCGTAACTACTAAATTTGTTGCTATGTTAGCTTTTCTTAGGTTGTTTAAGACCTGCTTTTTTATTTCCAACAATTTTTGTCCTCTTAATTTTTCGTAGACCAAATCATCAAATCCGTCAAACTGAAGAGAAACACTGCGCAAGCCCGCTTTTTTAAGTTTTTTCAGGTATGCGAAATCGGCTATTTTAACCCCATTAGTATGCAGGGCGGAGGTATTGCCGGATTTTTCAACCATCTTAATAATTTCCGGCAAATCCTCACGCATTGTCGGTTCCGCCCCCATCAAATCAAATTTATAACCTTTTTTGCCTTTAAGAAATTTACTTAGTTCTTTTTGCGGATAATCAATAGTTCCGCATAAATTGGCATTAGCCATACAAATCGGGCAATTAAGCTGACACCGGTTGGTAAGATGTATAATATAGTCGTGTTGGCGAAGATTCCCAGGAAACAAGGGTAAATAATAAGCACTAAGCTTTTTATAATAATCCGGATGGCTTGAGATAAGCATTTTGAAATTCCCGTGCGCCGGACAACATTTGTCTAAATAAATCTTATTTTCACTTTCGACAATTGCCGCCTCAACCGGTTCAAAACATACCGGACAAACGCTTTTAGTCTTATTAATCACAACTGGAGCATTAGACATAATTATTTACCCTCAAATATTAAAAATTGCAAGATAGTTGCTAATACTTATATTTTGATTTTCTCTTTCTGGCGCTTATTATAAAAACTAAAATTAAATCTAAACTTATCTACAAGATTACGAAACTTAACTCGGTGAAGAAACTTAGATACGGGATACAACGAAATAATGTAGGCGACAAGGTCTCTTAACCCCCAAGGCAGCCCCATTTGGGCAAGTTTACGGTTAATCCCTCTTCTCAAAATTTCTCTCCTGGTCTTCTGTAATAAAAACATTATCTTTTTTCTTTCATCAAGCGATAACCCCGGCGTCTGGAATATCGGAACATAAGAATTAGCGGTAACGCTATAAAAACCAGTCGCATTATAATTTAAATACTCTTCGGGCTCAGCCAGCATATATTTTTTATGCTCAAGCCAATCATACAATTCCGTGCCGGGGTAAGGAATTGTATTTGACCATTCCGCGTAAAAAATAGGGTACTTTAACGCGAAGTTAACTGCATCTTTAATGTCGGCTACCGTCTCATAAGGAACTCCGGATAAAAAATATAGCTGCACATCAAACCCGAGTTCACAAGCAAGCTTAACCGCCCGATCGATATCCTCAAACTTCTCTCCCTTCTTGATAATTTGAAGCATTTTATCGTTCCCTACCTCCACCCCCATCGCTATAGTCTTAAACCCGACATTCTTCATTCTAATCAACAAATCTCTATCGGTCTTATCCGCGCGGATTCCTGAACCCCGGAAGAAAACATCTTTGAATTTTTTTTTCTCGATTTCATCACAAATCCTATATACGTTATCTTTATAAAAAATAAAATTGTCATCTTGAAAACTAAACCACCGATACCCTCGCCGGTACCAATAATCAATCTCACCTACCACATTCGAAGGGCTTCTCGCCCTGATTTCCTTACCGTTTACTACTTTTACCGCGCAAAAAGTGCACTCGTAAGGGCATCCTCTGGATGAAATTATTGATTTTTCTTCTACATATCTTTTAAGCTCAAATTTGTGGTAAGTTGGAAACGGTATGCGATCGAGATCTTTGACGAAATTTCTTAGCGGGTTCATAATCACTTCCCCGTTTTGCCTATAAATCAGGTTCTCAATCTGGCTTAAATTTTCACCTCGACATAATTCTAAAAGCGCTTCTTCTCCTTCCAAAATAATACCATAATCAATCGCTACACACTCCTGCAACAGTTTTTCCCTAAAACAAGAGGCATGCGGTCCTCCGACTACAATTTTTATCTCGGGGAAGAAACGTTTTATTTTATCTATGTAACCATAGGCAATTTTATATTTATTACTAAACATGCTGATGCCTATTAAATCCGGTTTAAAATTAACAATCTTATTTTTTAAATCATTCAGCGAATAACCCAAAAGCATATCCAATACGTCATATTCGATATTGTTTTCCAAAAGAACTTGCGCCAAATAACCTAAGCCTAAACTTGGACGCAAAGGTTCCAGGTGTGTTCTTACTGGAAGAGTGATTAACAATACCCTTTCAAACCTCATCGCGATAGATTCCTTTCATTTAAGATTATAGTGGCCTATCCCAGGATTTTACCCGTACGCTTATCGAACAGGCAACGCGTTATTCTTTATATATAAACTCACTAAAACACCCTCTATCCATTTTTTCTGCACAGGGACATACCGTTTTTTAAGCGTTTTTTCCACGCTTTTGGCATTATCCTCTAAACAACCAGATCGGGACCAGGATGACTGAAGAAGCCAAACTCTCGATGGTAAAAACTCTAACGCGGCTTCCTGGCTGGCTAAAGAATCCATAAAAAGAATCTTTCCCCAGTCCGTGGTTACAAACAAAAGCTTGCTTTCCGGGAAATTCTTGGGCTTATATGAATTCATCCCTCTTGTCCAATAATTGTCATCTTCGGCAAAAAGATAATAAATTTTCATGTCCTTAGGGGCGTAAAAATATACCGGCCCGACAATCCCCGGCGAAGATACCGCCAATATATCATTAACAGAATATTCTTTTTTAATTTGATCAATAATATTCGTTACATTCTTTTTAATATAAACACCTGAGATATAGGCCTGATGACCGGCGAGCGGCATCACATCCCGAAAATAATTAATCACCGAATGAATCATCAGGCCAACCAACAGACACAAAAATGCGACTCTTATAATTCTGGTTCTTATGGCTAAAATAACCGTGGAAATAATCAGGAAAAATAATGGCATGAATATTAAATTGTTTCGGTCCAGATAAACCCGGAGGAAAAAGTGAAACGCATAAATCGTTAATAATGGGAAAACCCCGAAAGATATAAAAAGCCACAAAATCTTTTTTGGAACGGGAGAGAAAAACGCAAGAATTAGAACCAAACAAAAAATGGCAAAGGCTAAATCGTATGTCAAAACCGTACCATTGTATCCGAGCAAAAAATTCATTACCGTATATCTTAACGAGTTAAAACTTGGTCCCGGAATCCAAAATCCCTTACCGATAAATGATAGTGCGTCTAAAAGAATATGAATTTGGGGCAAAAAAAGAACCAACTGGATGAACAAGCCCTGAGTGTATTTTTTTATAAAAAAACCCCCGAGTTCTTTTCTGACAAGCAACAAATAGAGCGCCTGTGCGGGCAGTAAAAGCAAAGAGTAATTACTGGTATAAAAAGAAAGCAGATTAAAGAGTGACCAAAAAAATAAATTTCTAACTGTCGCTTCGCTAGTAAATAAGTAGAAACTGTAAATAGCGGATAAGACTAGACAAAAAGCCATAATATGCGGGCTAGCCTCCTGGCTATACCAAATTCGTAAAGGAGAAAGCGTCAAAAGAACAGCGCTAAGCATGGCCACTTTCCGCCCTGCCAGGCGAAAAGCAAAGAAATAAAAAACGATTACCGAGAATATTCCGAAAAGGGCTGAAGATAGACGTAAAAAAAACTCATTTTGACTAAACTGGGTAACAAAATGCAGAAGCGTCGGATACAAAGGTGGATAGGTAAATTTAAGCTCACTTGAAAAATTAAAACTTAATAAATAATTCATAGCTTCGTCACACCAAAAATTTCTTACCGATAGCTTATAAAATGAACAAAAACCGGCCAGGAGTACTAAAAAAATTAAATCCAGGTTCTTATTTTGCTGTAACAATCTGGGCCTAAAACGGGCAGCTTCCTTTTTCATCAAACATCCTTTATTATTATTTTAGTAAATTAAAAACAAGCTTCAGAAACCAACGGAAAGTCCAAATTACATTTCGAAAGTTCCTTATCCTTTGAAATTTAAAAAAATTAGATTTTTGCCTTAAATAAGGCATTAAATTTATGCGACTACAGATTTTTTCTAAATTACGTTTTGTAAAATTATCACAAACAACAGGTATCTTGGGAGGCTGACCGCTTAATGTCATTGCCTGCCAAAAATCTGTTATTTTTTTTTTACGGATCAACTGCTCATAAATAGGCGAACCCGGATAAGGAACAAAAATATTCGTTTTTAACCAACGCGGATTTGTCTCCTTTATAAAATCTATGGTATTTTTTATGGTTTCTTCTGTTTCTAAAGGAACCCCAATGATAATAAAAATTACAGAATCCATATTATATCTTTTACATAACTGAATAGCGTTTTTACTTTGTTCCACGGTAATTTCTTTATGCAGATAATCAAGCACCCCCTGATCCGCCGATTCCACGCCCAAATTAACACATTTACATCCGGAAAAACTCAAGGCCGAAGCCAATTCTTCATCCAACAAATCTACCCGGGTAGATATCAAATAGTCTATTTCCAAGTTATTTTCTTTTATCAACCGGCAAATTTCTAGAACCCTGGCTTTATCCAAAAGGAAGGTGTCATCAAAAAACTGAAAACACCGGGTTCCGAATCGACTTATGCAATATTGTATTTCCTCAATAATCTTAGCTGGGCTAGAAAATCTGATTTCATTATAATCCTGGACGTGAGAACAATAAGTACATTTATAGGGACAACCCCGGGCAGAGATTAAAGAAGTGAATCGGTTAGCCCGGTAATTCCGAAAATATTTTTCCTGCGGCAACAGATCCCTGGCCGGCAAAGGCAGAAGATCTATGTCTTCGATCAAACGGGGGGGATTAACAACCACCTGATTACCTCTTCGGTAGATTAAACCCGCCAGACCTTCTAAACTAGGTAGGTTGTTTTCTTTTAATATCTTTATCAGGTCTAGAAAAGCATACTCCCCTTCTCCGGAAATTCCAAAATCAAAACAAACCTGGGACATAACCTCTCTAGGGTAAAGTCCAACATGCGGACCACCCAAAACAATAAAAGATGAGCTACTCGTTTTTATCGCCTTGGCCAGCTCCAAAACGTAGAGAAAAGAAAAAGTAACGCAGGAAATTCCAATAACATCCGGTTTAAGCTTAATAACTTTTAAGGCTACTTGCGCAGGAGTCAAATTTTCCGCTTGAGCATCGATTATACTTAGATCACTATATCCGTGTTTCCGTAAATTTGCCGCGATATACAATAAACCCAGAGGCTGAAATTCACCTAAATAGTTTATTAAATTCCCCGAAATAGCATCCTCCAATAAATATTTCGACCCTAACCTCACCGAAGGATTAATTAACAATATCTTCATCTTTAAGGTTTCTTGTAAAAAACATCCCGGTCTACCGGATAAGTCCGATCTTTAATTTTACCGGATAGCGCTTTATAGATATAATACTGTTGGATATGATGATTGTATAACCGTATCGCGTCAACTAGGTCCGTAGCTCGCATTTGACAAAGCCTAATAAAGAATCTAAAAGAAACAGAAAAAAGCCGTATCCCATGCAGCTTACGGGCGGTATTTATGATCATCAGTTGATTTAAGAATTTTATACCCCAGACTAATAGCATATATTTTCCGAAGGCACTCTCTTTTTTCTCGATCTGAGGCAACCCGGGAAGGTTCTTTTTCGTTCTATACTGATTCCAGAGCTTAGTTTCCGGCAAAGGAACATAAACATTTATACAAAATAATAACGGCCTAAACCTTCTTGCTTTTCGGATATTCTTTAAGGCATCCTGAAAATTTTCTCCGCGGGAACCAATCAAAAGATATAGTTCATAAGGAATACCATATTTAACTAAAAACGTTGTGGCCTTCTTAAAATCATCATCAGTGATCATTTTACCCAGCGTTTTCATGCGGAACTTTTCATCAGAATGTTCCAACCCCATATCCACCGCGAAACATCCCGAATCTTTTGCCCGACGCGCCCAATCATCATCTATACCATTAGCAACAACCAAGCACTTCCAGGGGGCAACTTTATTCAATCCTTCTTTTATGTAAAGGTCGGTAAACTCCCGATATTGCCGCTTATCAAATCCGAAAACGCTATCACAAAAAAGCAACGGCTGGAATCCTTTAAAGCTATATCTTTCCAAATTTCTCTTAATCTCACCGATAATATTTTGCGCCGACCTGACCCGGTAATAAGGTTGTTCCCGATTACCACAGAGATTTTTTCTTAACGCCGACGTGCAACAATACGCGCAACTAAAAGGACAACCCCTGGAACCCAATAAATACATTAAAGAATTCATATAAATCTTCATATCCCAAATTTCCCAGTCCGGATAAGGTAGACTATCCAGGTTTTCGATTAAAGACCGATTCTCATTCTTAATAATGCTACCTCCATCTTTACACCAAAAACCTTTTACATGTAGGCTTTTGCCTTCCCCAAGCCTATCCAAATATTCAACGATCGCCTCCTCTGCCTCTCCCAGACAAACAGCATCAACCGCGCTGTTATTCATAATCTCCATCGGTCTTAATATCGCGTGCACTCCACCAAAGATTATCTTTATTTTTGGGTATATTTTTCTAATCTCTTCGGCCATAATTAAGCTGGCCTGGACATATGAGCTCATTACGGAAAACCCGATCACATCCGGATTCTCCTCTTTAATTTTTTTAAGAATATACTCAGCTTTATTTTTCTTTAAGAAACAATCAATTAAGCTCACCTGGTGCCTTCCGGAGGCTTTAATTGAAGCTGACAAATAAGAAACAGAAATTAAAGGTATCGGCAATTGCACCCCGATACCGTAGATAAAAGTTATTTTCATGATTTATTAAAAGAATCTCCCCACCGGTTCATCTTACTTATCCTTGGTTTTAAATTTTCTGAATATATTTAAAATAGACTGCCGCAGTTTAATCATCGCCAGAGGAAACAATTGATAACGTATATTCAATAAAATAAAAGAAAACATCACTTTAATCAAATCTTCTCGAGATAGATAATTAAACTTCATTTTAGGATCAATCATTCCACGTGAGATAGAATCGTGTAGCTTTCCCCATTCTGTAAAGGTTTTTGGCGACTTCCATCCCCGGGCGACCATTTGACCAAATACAGGGGTATTCGGATAAGGCCGAAAAAAATGCGGTTGAAAAGTAATCTTGGGCCCTCTTTGTTTTTTTAAAGCTAGTTTACATAACTGTTTAGCTAAGGTTACTGTCTCTTTTAAATCCGCCGGTTTCTGCTCTGGATATCCCAGAATGAAATCTCCACCAAAAGATAACCCTTCGGCATAAACCTGTTTGACGAATGAAATTAAATGTTCACGATCCGTAATCTTAGGAAAACGTCCGGAGACGCCATCTTCGACTCCTGAATGCAGAAAAAAGAAGCCTCTTTCACGCATTGCCTTTAAAGCCTCCCGGCTCAAATGAGTATCTGAGGCTGTCCAAAATTCTGCCTTAATCTGCGCTTTGCGAAACGCTGACATTAAATCTAAAATACGCTCATTGGATCGGAAATTAGAATCAACGATATAGACTTTAGATTTGCTTAAGTCGCGAAGCCTAGCAACCGCTTTTAGTTCTGCCACCACCATCTCTACAGGTTTAACCCGGTAGATGTGATTTTGAGGCATCCCGGACAAAAAACAAAAATCGCAAGCGTAACGACAACCTCGTGAGGTTTCAATATGAACACCTCGATAACAAGACTGATCAACTAAACTATGGTCAGGAACCGGGAGTAAACTCAAATCTGAAACCACCGCCGGATTCGCCGGCTGAACAGAATGATTATATCTATACCAAACACCTGTTTGCGGTATATGATTTTTACCTTCAATATGTCCAAGCAATTCCTTAAATACGATATCGCCATCTCCAGCGATCACAAAGTCGGCTACGGTAGTAGTCAAACTGCCAAGCGGATCAAGTGTCACATGAGGACCGCCTAGAATAATTGTCGAACCGCAGCGTTTTTTAATATACCCTGCGACCTCCGCCACCCAGATCAAAGCGCTACCGGTAGAACAGGTAAAACTGACCACTTCCGGATCAAATGCCACCAAGTCCGCGATCCGGTTATCTCCGTCTAAAAAATTAAAAATACGAACCTGGTATTGATCTTTAACCGTCGTCGCTAAACAAATCGGACCCAACGGATAGCTACGAAAATCAATTAGCCCTCGCCGCCTTATTTTATTAAAAAAGCGAATAAATTGTGGTTCACCTTTGGATAAATTGTGCAGGGCCTCAAACCAAGTAGTATTGGTCCGATACCGCATAGGGCACATCACTAAAGCAACGCGCATTCTTTATTCCCAGGTTGTACAAAATTAATTAAACCGATTAAAAACAGTCCCACCTAAAAGTTTAATTCCGGCAATAAGAGCCCATAACAAACCTAGCCATTTCATTGCCCAACGCAACTCTTTAGCCCTTAAACGCAATGCCAGACAAGAAAAAAGTAATACATAGAAAATTAATGCAACACCCAACAAGACGTTAAGGAAAAGAGCGGCGATGGTCGCTAGAAGTAAAAGGACTACAGCTAATATTCTAGAGCTTTTGGTACCAAGTAAAATTACGGTAGTCAAATAGCCGGCTTGGGCATCTTGTTCCATATGCGCTTCTTCATGAATCAATTGTGTAGCCGCTACCCATAACGCAACCATTAAAAATAACCAATAATTCTGAATACTCGGACTTACTACTGCCATCAATGTGAATAAAGCAAAGCCCCCTCCATTCAAAACCAACCCAAAAATCGGCAAACCTTTGAGCTTGCACCTGCCGGAATAAATCGCAGAAATCAACAAAAAAACACCTGCTGATATTTGGGGAATTAATTTTTGTAATAAAACTATTGAAAAGAATAATATTAACGGCCACCGATGCCACCAGACGCTCTGTTGAGCACGGTTGTCTTTGTAATTATTAAAACCGTAGGCGTGAGCCAGAAGAAAAACGGAAGATATTAAACCGATTATCAAATCGGAAAATTTGGGGTTTTCTGCAAACAACCAGCCGGCTATTGGCAATAATAAAAAATGCGCCCACCCGGCCGGACGTATCGCATCCCAGGCATTCAACTGGTTACTTGAATGCCCTTGATAAGAATCAGATGGAAGATTTTTCGACTCATTTTTGTTTAAAAATGACATCTCATGTTACTTTGCATGCCGTTTTAATAACAACGGAATATTCTGGTTTTAGAAGTTTAATAACATAGTATACCTTTAAGAAAATGGACTGTCAAACCTTTCCGGCAGAGGTTAAGAATGTTTTCCCGTCCAGAAGATGCTTTAGTCCTATTTTATCCTTTGACGTATAAACCGCGGAACATAAAGAATGCCGCGCCTAAAATACACAACGCGGCCCAGAGATAATCCTGCTTTAAATTTTCTTTCATATAAAAAACCGAAAATGGCACAAAAACAGCTAAGGTAATAACTTCCTGCAGAATTTTAAGCTGCCCCAAACTTAATACCTGGTGACCGATCCGATTAGCCGGAACCTGTAGGAGATACTCAAATAACGCGATTGACCAGCTGATTAACGCAGCGATAATCCAGGGCTTTTCGTTGTAATTCTTAAGATGGCCATACCAGGCAAAGGTCATAAATACATTGCTGCATACTAACATTAAAGTGGTAATAATAATCTTATTCACTTGATCGCTCCCGGCCAAACCGGCCTTAATAAATAGCTTAATTATAATTAATACAATTTCCCGGACCTTTTAAACAATCAGAAAAAAATTTATTTTTTATACGGCTTAAGTAAGTTTATGAGCTCGGGCGCAACCGGATAGCCTAAAGCTATCGCTTTATCACAATTATTGATTGCCAGATCATAACGTTTAAGATAAAAATAGACTACACATAAATTATTATAACCTAAAGCAAAATCAGGTTTAGCTTTTAAAATAGCTTCAAATAACTCAAGCGCATCTTTATAATCACCGGTTAAAACATGCGTATTTGCCAATTCGACGCGTACGGCTAAATTACTCTGATCAAACGCCAGAATTTTTTTAAGAATAACCGCCACCTCTTTATACCTCCCGGCATTCTTAAGAGAACTGACTACTTCATAATCTTTACGGATTAATTCTAGCCTTACCTCATTCTCTTCCTTTCTCGCCGCCAACAGCTTCTTTTGATCGCCAATCTTCCCATAGAGGCTACTCAAATTATCATATACTCCTAAGGCAGACGGATTTATTTTTAAGGCCTCTTGATAAGAAGATTCCGCTTTTAGACTATTCCCGATAGAAGCATATTCTATCCCCAGCTCATTATAGAATCTCCAACTGCGCGGAGCATAAGATAATGTTCTTTCGTAGAAAAATATGGGTTTCTTCCAATAATCAGTCTGTCTTATCGTCAAATATGAATACAAAATTATTAAAACAACAGCCAAAAGAAATAAGCTGGTTTTAAGAATGCCGTTTCTAGAATAAACACCAGGCAACCCGGAAAGAATAATAAAAAACCCTAAAGCCGGAACATATAGATAATGCTCCATTATAAAAGAATAGCTTATAGGATAAATATTGCTCACGGGTAAAAAAGCAATAAAAAACCAGGCGACCGCGAAGAAAAAACCCGGATTGGACTTTCTCCCGACAAATGCGTAAATTATTAAGGAAACTGCCAAAATAAAACCTAATATAGCCAAAAAATCCGTAAAATTGAATAACTGATGTGTGTACTCTACATGTAAATCTACCGGCAATAAGAGAATCCGTAAATATTGCGCTATCCCGGCAAAGAAGATCGGAATCCTCTTCCAGATACCGTCGAAAATAAAATCCGATTGGCCCGAAGATTTAAAAATAAGCAAACGAAAAACAAGATAAGCGATCAGAACACCGAAAAAAAATAGAAATCTTTTTATTTCTATTTTTTTATTGAAGGCGTAATGGTAAACTAAAATAAAAAACGGCAAAACTACTGCGTTTTCCTTCGAAAGTAGCGCCAGAGAGAAACTGAATAAAGCTAAAGTATGTAATTTTAAGTTTTTTGTTGGAAGAGCCCTCAGGTAAAGAATAAAACTCGTTAACATAAATACCAAACTCAAAGGATCGCTTAATCCTGAAATGTAACAAACCGCTTCCGTATTAATCGGACAACTTAAGAACAATAAACTCGCCAAGAATGAAAGGCTTTTATGATAAAAAATATTCCTAAGCAGAAGATAAAATAAAATTGCGGCTAAAATATGCGTAAAAATACTGATGAGGTGATAGCCGGCAGGGTGAGCGCCCCATAAAAAATAGCCTGCCATCTGGATAAACGCCTGAAGCGGCCGATAGAAATTTGAAGTTGCCCCGCCGCCGGAACCAAAGCTTGCGCTGAAAATTTTTGGCAAATTCGACCAATTCCGTATGTAAGTATTTTCTTTGATTAAACCGTGGTCATCCCAGACAAAACCTCCGCCGGAGCAGTTGATATAAATAACAATCCCCAGGATTATTATTGAGCTAATCTGTAAAAACGATACGGCTCTACTGGTTAATTTAATCCCATCCGGACATTTCATGTTTTATATTTATATTAAATTGAATGGTCTTTTTAAGGATAAGCCTGCCTATAAAATACCTATTTATTTCTCTTATACCGCCCTAATAACTGCGCGCTATCCAAAATATGCCCTTGCATCGCTTCTTCTATTTGCTTTTTATTTACACTTTCTTTCAAGCTTAGCATTTTATCTAAGGCATAAATCTTGAAGAAATAGCGGTGTATCCCGGAAGGAGGACAAGGGCCATGCCAATCAGTTTCTCCGGCGCTGTTAATTCCCTGCTCTCCTGGTATACTATCTTCTTCAATTTTATAATCAGGAAAGATATTAAAAACTAACCAATGCACCCAGGGAGCTGATACCGCATCCGGATCATCAACAATTAAAACCATACTCTTAGAATCCGGGGGGATACCTTCAATCACCAACGGCGGATTAACATTTTCGCCTTCACAAGTAAATTTAGCGGGGATAAATTGGTCATTCTTGAATTCAGGACTTTTCAGCTCCATATTTTCTCCTCCTATTGACCACTTCAAGCTAGCTAAAGAAATAAAGACTACCACCAAAATTATACCGGATATTTTATTACGCATTATTCTAAATAACAAAAAATCTCACTTAACGAATACGGGCTAATTATTATAATTGTATCTCCGGTTAATGCTTAATTCAAGGAGTTAATCTGCTAAAATCCAAACTAGCCAGTTAATTTAACATCAATTATAGCCATTCATCATTAATCTGATAAAAATATTCAGATTTAAATTGCCTTCTTAATTTAGAATGGTATATTAAAATCGTTATCAAAAGCGGGGGGCGAGATGAAAAAAATTATATTTTCTTTATTGCTATTACTGGGAACTGTGTCCTATAACGCTTTTGCCGAAAACAACAACTCATCCATACCCCAAACCGATGCCGTAAAGAATCAAATTTTATCAAATCAAAAAGCCATGGATCTAATACAGGCTTTGAAAAACGACCCCCAAATCAAAGAAGCGATTCAGGATCCTGAAATTTCTGAAGCGATAAAAACCGGCAATATTGAGACGCTTTATAAGAATAAAAAATTCATGCGTCTAGTTAATGACTCTCAAATTCGCAAGTTAAAAGACGAAATTACAAAATAATACCACACACCCCGGTTGCCTGATTAAATCAAGCCCTTATCCGCAAAACTAAAGTATTTTTGTTTTCCGATGATTATATGGTCTAGAATGTTTATTTCCAGAGCTTTTCCCGCTTGAGTTAAGCGGCAAGTAAACTCTTTATCCTGAGGACTGGGATAAGGATCCCCGGAAGGATGATTATGGAAACAAATTATCGAGACGGCAAAATGTTCTAAAGCCCTGGAAAATATCTCACGAATAACCGGAGAAACCCGGTTCACTGTTCCTTCCTGTGCCTCAATTATCTCAATAACCCTGTTGCCCGAATCTAGAAACATCACTTTGAAAACCTCTTTTCTTAGATACCGCATTCGAGGAGTTAATATTTTCGCCGCTTCACTTGAAGACATAATCACGCAGCGATCATCCCTGGCCTCTTCTTCCCTGAACCTTCTACCTATCTCAAGGGCGCTTCTAATTTGGGATATCTTTGCCGGACCCATCCCTTTTAAGCCTAACCATTGCTTCATCTCGATATGGCTCATTCCCCCAAAACTTCCGAATTTATCGAGAATATTCCGGGCTAAATCCAACGCGCTTAATCCTTTTGCTCCGTTACGCAAAAGAATCGCGATAAGCTCGGTATTTGTTAAAGAATGTTCTCCGGATTTAAGTAGTTTCTCTCTCGGCCGGTCATTTTGCGGCCAATTCTTAATACTAAACATTTATATTTTTCTACCCTCCATATACATTAGACGTAAACAAAGAGGAAATCTAACAAAATAAAACCCGCTATTATTATAGCGGGCCATTAACAAAAAATTGGTCCATATCTAAAAATTTATCTGCTGATCAAAAATCACTTCTGTTAACAGGCCGATTCTTACTAACCTGGACTCCTTTACTCTCCTTTAATATCTTTGTAAAATCCGGGTTCTCTAGCAGGCTGGCGTAATGGAATATTCCGCATCCACCCGCCTCCGATGCCTTAGCCGCCTGGAGCTCTTGCCTAAAAACTTCAACAAGATGCACCAATTTATAAGCCGGAACGCCAATATATATTTTTTTAAAATCACCTACCCTTTTCTTCGCATCCTGAATATTTTTATTAAACTCCTGAACTTCGTTCGGATAGCTCATTAGAAAAACAAAATCCACAAGATTATCATGAATCCAGGAAGGCCAATCCTGGTAAGCTTCATAATACGCCCTGACATAAGGAGCGCAGCCGGTCGCCCCGACTTGAATTCCAGGCCGTATCATACGCGCCTTTTTAACCAAAATTTCCAATAGCTCGGTTACTTGCTTTCTCTTCCAATTTTTCCAAGCTAAGCTGTCTTTATCGATATTCTGCAATCCGGTTCTATTTCTAAAACGTTCCATATTTATCTTTGTATACCCGTAATCCGGATGCACATCCGGATAACGTATATAATCAAATAATATGCCGTCCAGTTCGGGATAAGACTGCAAAACCTCCTCCACCACAGAAACAAGTTCTTTACGCACGCGCAAATCCCCAGGCTCAAGGAAATATTGACTATCAATCTTATAATCACTAACTTTTTTCTTTTCCTTTAAGTTTCGCGTTAATACCCCCACTCCATACTTTTTCAAGATAGGAGCATTATAGTTGTTATTAAGGCTCAACAAATTGAGCCAGGCATATACCTTAATGCCTTTCGCATGCGCTTGTTCAATAAGTAAATTAAAAGGATTTCCCGAAAAATTTTTAAAACAAACATAATACGGATTTGCGTCGGCGATTTTAGAAGGAAACCATGCTTTATTAGCGCGATAGATTTGCATAAAAATAACTTTTATTCCGGATTTCTTGGATAGATTGATCAATTTGGATATTTCTTTTTGGCTGGAAAGCACAGAAGGCTCTTGTAGTTGCGTCACTAATAGGCATACCGGCTGCGTTTCCTGACAATACGTCTGAAACGGAAATAAAAACATAATAAAAAATAAAAAAATTTTAATTTTCATAAAAATCACCAAACCCGATCTGTTTTTTTATTAAATTCTTACCCTAGCATAAAGGCCGTAAGAGATTATAATAAATCCCTACCGGCCTAATTAATACAATAGTATAAGCCCTTTATTGGTCTAAAACAATAACTATAAACCTTTCATCAAATATATATACTTAATACCCAAAAAAATAATTAGCGCTGCTTATTTCTCTCGAAGAATAAACTAAAAACAAAACTAATAAAAAATACTTTTTAACTTATGGACATCATTTTTTATTCCCTGGCTATAACCTTTAGATAAAATATTACTTTAATGCTCCTTCAAGATTATGCCGGCAAAAAATCGTAGCTATGTTCTGATAATTTGTTCATTATTATTTATTGCAACATATTTTTAGTCAAGATTATTACCAATACCCTGTCTTTCTTATCCTCTCCTGCATGGCCGGGCCTATTTCGGGAGGAAATGAGCATTCTTGGTCCACATAGGAAGGAAGAGATGTCTTCCACTTCTTATATTGAGCTTCAAGTTTCAGAACTATATCTTTCCTTTTAGAATAGAGATTATGGTGTTGACCGGAATCCGCGCCAAGGTTATAAAGTTCTTTTAAATCAGGATCCTTGTTATTTAAAACAAGCAGCCATTCGCCGGAACGAATAGAGGCTAGGATTTTCATGGTCCCAAAGACATTTTCATACAAAAATGAAGCTTTCTTATTATTAATCAAACCTACCAAACTTTTACCCTGGGCCTGATGCGGGATAGGTATTTGAAGTAAATCCAAAAGTGTCGGCAGAATATCCACTGTCTGAGTAAACTCATTTACCTTTTTGGCTTGTTTAATCCAAGGGACATGGATAATCAGCGGAACACGAGTCACTTCATCATACAGGGTAGTTCCATGGCTGAATCCTCCGTGCTCATAAAACTCCTCTCCGTGGTCAGAGCAGATAATAATAATTGTCTTATCATAAAGGTTCAAAGCCTTAAGTTTTTCAATAACCGGGCCGAGCACTTTCTCGTCGTATTCTAAAATACAGGCATCATAAAGAATTTGAACATAAGCATTAATCGATTTATCTCTTAAATTCATCCCGGCGGCTAAACAAGCAAAATCCTGAATGATAGCTAATTTCTTCTCTTCTTTTCTAGAGATAAAAAAATCTTCTATTTGACGATAACCCCCTTTAGGCAATCCGCAGGCAATAAACTGCTTAAACAGGTCTTCACCCATAAGCTCAACCGCTAGTTTTTTATTCTTAGCGACCTGTTTAATAAATGCATAATCGTATTCTTCGATATCCTCTACAACCCCTTCCATGCTTTTAATCTTGGTAAATCTAGCTTTATATTTCGGATCCGGCAGATACGGAGAATGCGCCTTATAAGTATGAAAATTAAGAAAAAACCTCTGATCCTTGTTCTTGTCCAACCAATCACAGAGGCTGTTTTTAACTTGTTCTAACTGGGAAACATCCCCGGAATCGCATATTTCATCAAACCCCCAGCCGAAACCTATCTTCGGTTCCAGATGAGGAGCGCCGGATGGCCCAAACCAAGCTGTTTTATAGCCGTAGATTTTAAGTATCTGGGCAAGGGTCGTGACTCTAGGGGATAATTTATCTTTATATATTTCGAACACTCCATGTGAAATAGGATAGATTGATGTAATAATGGACATGAAGCTGGGAAGGGTATAAGTAGCGGGTGTAAAATTCCGCTCAAAGATAGTCGATTCTTTAGCAAGGTTATCAATATTAGGAGAGGTTTTTCTGGAATAGCCGTAGCAGCTGAGATGATCTGCGCGTAGAGTGTCTATAAATACCAACACAACATTGTACTTTTTAAAAGGCTCAGACGGTTTATTTAGCTCTTGGGCAAACAAAGTTCGTCCGGCCTGATAAGATAAGAATAATAAGACAGGCAAGAAAATCTGGCGAAAAACCCTTACAAGACGATTGGACCTATTCATTTTATCCCGCTTTATGCGGTCATGACAAAAACCAGATCTTTATCCTTATAAAAATTTCCAGAAGTTGAAACCCGGTTTCTTCATAAGCTTTGGTGTCCCTTAAAGGGTCCCATAAAAATTAACTGCCCCGCATGGACTCGAACCATGATAACAAGATCCAGAATCTTGTGTCCTACCATTAGACGACAGGGCAATAATTTCTTAAATTAAATCAAGTTCAAAATCCAAAAGTAAACTCAGGCTACTCGTAAAACTCAAGCGCACCTTGAGTTATTTTATCATAAATTCCAGAATTGCAAACAGTTTCAAAAACTATCTCGCATTTCTATCCGCTGCAAGGAGTTGTAAAATTATAAATTTATTCCCCCTCTTGTAAAACAGCCTAAAAACAGTGTATACTTAAATAGAAGGCAATCACCAGCAACTAAAGTTGCCTAACCTTCTTGGGCAAGAGTGAGGAGTTGGAGGAAATAGGAAGACGGCCTCATTCTTGCCTTTTTTCCCAACATTAAAAAACAATTCCCTATAAGTAAAAAGCCGGAATGAATCCGGCTTTTTAACTTTTAAACTAATCAAAAAAATTATATCTTAAATAAACCATCCTAAACTACCGTTCAAAATCACCGGCGGAGACTTTAATCGCCAGTTCGTTTAAGATACTACCAAAGATTTTCTTTTACCCAATTATCGGCCTGTTTAACTAAACCCGGCCCTTTTTCGGTGGTCACTTTAGCTGTTGTTTTGGGAGCGCAAGGTTTACCAGAACAGCACCCATCTGAGTATACAGTAACGCAACCGCTGGACAAAGAAACAAAAGCAAAAAGTATAACCAATAAAAACGACTTTCTAACCATTGTTTACCCTCCCTTTTTGCCTAAACCTAGATTACTACTTCAATCCGGAATTATTAAGAATCAGATAATATAATATCAGGTTTTGATAATTTATCAAGCTTTCTTAAAAGTTAACCGCTATAAAAAAGGCCGTTCCCACCTCCCCTATATTAAAAGGAGATTGAAACGCGCCTGATCAAACCTCGTTTATAATAACTTAACATAAAAACGGGCAAGGGGAAATTCTATTGGCCTTTATTTCTGGGCATTGCCTGCCCGCTGGTAGTCTCCCCCTTGCCTTAACCCAAACTCTTACTGACTAAATATAACACAAATTTACCCCGGATTTCAAGAGGCAAAGAAAAATACTTTTCCACCCAAAATCGGTGATCATATCGTTTATTTTCCGGTAGAAATAAAGAACTCAAAATACACATGCCTGCCCGAAAATTACTGAATCAAAGGATTTGGTTTGGAGTTTTGTTTATTCAAAACCGAACGAAGCAACTTGGGCAACGGTTTAGCCGCCTTTTCACCTGGTTCTTCGGAATCGTTCTTTACCTCTTTTACCGCTTCTTCTTTTACCTCTTCTTTT
>Ga0172381_10001312_pt1 | contig 29533 bp, 53 predicted proteins | sample Leawel6488metaG_FD_119754 | JGI IMG/M metagenome (GOLD analysis project Ga0172381, IMG submission 119754) | Leachate microbial communities from a municipal landfill in Southern Ontario, Canada - Leachate well 64-88 metaG | ecosystem: Engineered > Solid waste > Landfill > Unclassified | place... | reverse complement strand
TGCGTATCAGAATCAGCGGGCGACCCGCCACCGATGCCGCACGCATGAAATTTGCAGAGCTGAATCTGGCCGACAGCAGACGCATTCCCCTGCATGGCATCGACAAGCTTCTCGCAGAAATCGGTCGTGATGACGTCGCGGCAGATCACGCCGTAATCTGTTTTCTGGCCCGTCTTGCCGTCGATATGCACAGCGGACAGTTCCGTAAGCATCCGCATGTCCCTTGCGCTGTCGTGTTCTATCCGGATTACTTTCGCCATGTCTGGCATTTCCCCATGAAAAAGGGGAACCTTTCGGTCCCCCCTCGGTTATACTTTGTCCGGGTGGTCTTTCCAGTCCGGGCCCGCATCGATCAATTCTTCGCGGGAGTGGAATATCGCAGCCTTGAGCGTCCGCCCTTCCAGCGGTATATCCCCCAGCGTCGCATGGTAGCGCATCACCGGGAACGTCTGGTCGGGGCGAACGTACACTGCCGGTGCCTGTTCGTCAACGGTCGGCGTGCTGTCAACCGTTTCGGGCATCGGTTCGGTCGTGGGTACTGGTTTCGGTTTCAGTGAAGAGCGTTTGCGTCGATTCATGGTCAATACCCGGCCCATTCACCAGTCGAGTCCATAACCGCCCAATAGGTAGCATCGAGCGCCCTCAGCTTAAGATGTCCAGCAATAGTGCTCAGGGTTTTGTACTTGCTGCCGCCAAACGTCAGGAGCGTATCGCCGGATGCAGTGGTCACTCTCCCGGAATCCGATTCGCTCACCCATAGATCGTAGGCAAGGCCGGCGGCAGCGGCGGGAAGCGCAAAGCTCCTTTTGATCGTGGTCGATGTCACGCTGATAAGCGAACCAGGGCGAACATTGGTCGTGGTCATCGTAGTATCTGCGGTGTTGTGTTCGATCGGGATAAACCCGGTAAGCGTCGAACTGAACGTGCCGCTCGTCGCGGTCAGCGCATCGACCGTCAGGTCGCCCGAACCGAGGTCGAGGTTCTCGTCGGGGAACCTTCCCGCATTCCAGTTCTCGCTGCAGCCCCCGAATACCAGGAAGCAGGCAAGAACCATAAACACAATCTTGAATTTCATGTATCAGCCTTTTTTGTCGGTGGATTGTGAACCGGGCCAGCAATACAGGCCAGCCCGGTCATTCAGTTGCCTATCCGGTCACTCTCAACCGTAGTCGGCGGTTTCCAGCACGTCGGACACGGCGATTCTTCCGCCCTGGCCGGGCACCGTGCAACACACGTACACGGCGGCCTTGCCGGCGTCGGTGATCTCGGCGTCATATGTGCCGGTCGCGGAGGTGAGAACCCGCGTGCCGTCGGCGGCATTCAGCACGAGCATGTCGGTGCCGTTCCCGCCGGAGACCACATTGAAGGTGTCGGACACGCCGGCGTACCCGATGCCGGTGGATGCCGAGGACAGCCACACATCCATCATCAGGCACTCATTGACCGCGTTGCCGTCATTGTCAACGACCTGAATGGTCACGATGGAAATATTCGAACCGCCAGCAACCGTGGAAAACGTCACGTTCCACCCGAGGCCGGGTCTGGTCATTCCAGAATCACTCATTGATAAAGCCTTTCGTAAATCGTGGAGGAGGAGGGCTGCTCAGTTACGAACCGCCCGTGTTGTCATTGTCTGCGATGTCCTACCCGAGCAGGCGGCACGCAAGGTCATTGTACAGCACCTTGACGCCCCATCTGGCATCGATACGGCAGACCTGCTTGAGCGTGATACCGTCGGCGAACATCGTCACCGTGAGGGCGAACCCGTTGTGCGTGACGTTGTGCATCTCAAGGCTCTTGCTGCCGGTGAACGCCCGGATGGGAGCCATTGCCAGCGCGAACGCATTCTTGGTGAACGCGAGGTTGGCCGAGTGGCTGCCGACCAGCGTGATCGCCGCGCTGTTCGCCGGGGCCGCATCGACGTTCTGGTACGGGCCCGAGGTGTAGATCGCGGGCGAGACCACGATGTCCTGATTGGTAGTTGAGGCAGTCGCAACCGCCGTGGTGACGGTGAACTGCATGAGGTGCGAGGTGGTCTGCTTGCTGATCGGGTTCACTGCGTACATGTTGGCGATGGTGAACACATCGCCCACGGAGACTGCCGCAGCGGTCGCAGCATCAACAGTGATGGTGGCCGTGAGTCCGTCGGACGAATTGACGTACACCGTGCCGGATGTATTCGTCGTGCCCGTCGCAAGCCCGCCGCCTGCGGTGTGGGAGTAAATGCTCTGGGTCTTCATGATATCGAAGTTGGCGATATTCCCCAGATACCCGCGCCGCAGGAAGTCCTTCGCGCCTTTCGGCTCGAACGTACCCTTGAGCGCATCGGCCAGCGACCAGTTCGCAGCCGGGTTCAGGACGAGCATGCGGCCCTCTTCCGGCATCGCCAGGTCGTCCATCTTCTGCCCGAGGCCGGAAAGCGCCGAGAACGTCGCGGGGACCGTGCCGGCAGTCCCGGACGTGAAGTTGCACGCCTTGTACAGTTCGGCGATGCTGCGGTCGATGTCGTCCGCGATCTTGATGACTGCGGGGCGGATGTAGCGTTCGGAATAGTCCTCGATGGAAAGCGTCAGGTCTTCCTCGGAGAACGAGAACGGAACCACCTTGTGCTTGTTGATGACGATGGTGTCGCTCATTTCCGTGACATCCTGGATGTTGCCGGTGATGTCAACGCTGTCGAACGACTCGAACTTGACCGGTTTGCGGAACGTCAGGGACGCGCCGATCTTGTCGAACTCGCCTTCGAGGGGCCGGTACACATTGGCACCGAGCACGCAGGTATTTTCAAGCTGGAACGCAGCTTCCTTCGAGATGATGGTCGGGGTGAGAATTGTATTCCCCATGAATGGATAACCTTTCTTATCCGCCGAATTTCTTCATTTCGGCCTCTCTCCGTTTCTCGGCATAGGTTCGCATGTCGGCCTTGTCCAGATCGACTTTGGCCGTCGAACCAACCGTGATTCCGGAGACGGTCTTGATGACTTCGGGCGGTGTCGTTGTCGTTTGTTTGCGAGGTGGTGCGGTTGACTTGTTCGCCGCGCTCTTGATTGCGGCTTCGATTGCCCCGACGCGCATGACTGCTCGCGCCGGCGACATTCCCTTCAGGGTCTCGACCTCTGCGGGGTGCGTGGCGATGTGATAGGCGATGTCTGCGGCAACGTCTGATTCCCACATGGCATCGATAGCCGCCGTGGGGATGACAGCCGGAACAGCATTCACCTTCTCATCGAAATCCGCGTGTGCGGTGCGCCCCTGGGCGAGTTTCTGTTCGACCGTCTGAGCTTTCGCGGCCTCGGCATCGGCCCTGACCTTTTTCTCGGCATCGGCTTTCGCGCTCTCGCGCTCTTCGCGCACGATCTTCCGGGCTTCCCATCGCGCCAAGTCACGGTAATACTGGTTGTAGTCCTCGTACTTGGGGTCTTCCGGGTCAGGTTCGGGGTCTTCCGTGACAACAGCATCAGGTTCGACCTTCGCGGACGGTGCGGGCGATTGTTTCTCAAGGAGAGCCAGCAGGCGTTCATTGTCCCGCTCCGCTTTCTCTCGCGCCCGGCGTTCATCCTCGCGCTGTTTGGTCAGCTCGTCGATTCGCTTCTGTACGCCCTTCGCCTTCTTCGGCTGCGGGTCGCTGTTGTCGGGGTCGTCGTTCAGGTCGTCATTGTCGGAAGGGGACGGGTCTTCCAGCAGTACATCGTCGTCATCTGCGGGGTCTTCAACCGGATCGGTAATCAATTCCGGTTCCTCGACCACGACGGGGTTTTCCAAGTCTGGCATTTCAGCACCTTTCGGCGAAACAGGCCCGGTAGTTCGTGCCGGTACGGTAACTCGGTGAGCGGCAACAAAAAAGGCGACCGCCGTAGGAGCGTATCGCCTGTGCTGCCGAATGTGATGGTGTGTTGCTATTCTTCTGTGTCCGTTTCCTCCATGAAATAACTTGTCGGTTGCGCGCACCTCCCGCAGTCACACGGCATGCGCATCGGTACGGGGTGGATTATCAGCTCTTCGTGTCCGCAGAGTTCGCATTTCACCATGCCATACGAGAATCCGAGTATCGGTTCCTTGCCTTCGTAGGCATCAAGCCCGGCGAGTATCTCGTCACGGTTCGGCAGATTGCACCGGTCGATGACCTCGCGCAGCTCTTCAAGGGTCAGGGGTTCCATTACAGTTCCGCCAGCTCATTGACTGCTTCATACAGGTACTTCGTAATGTTTCCGACCGCATACGCCGAGAATTCCTCGCTTGGCTTGTCCTCGCCGATTGATCGGCATATCGCGAGCCAAATGTGCTGCGCTTCATGTGCGCACGAGTTCGCCAAAGAACCCTCGATGGTGCTCCATTTTCCGTAGCTTTTTATTGTCTCGACATCGAAGCATACGATGCAACATTCATCGTATTCTCCATCGCGCCTTTCGTAGAAGTGCGTAACGGCGTCATTGCCGCGAACATTTCCTGTACCGCGTCGCTCCTTCGGGACTTTCATGCGTTCGAGTTCACCTTGAAACTGCTCCTCGGTCACGCAGACGCCGATTTTGATGGGCGAGTACACGATCGCATGGTTCACCCACATCGCGCCCGGTTTCTTTTTCTTCTTTGGCATATTCTACCCCATCACCGGCTGCGGCATCATTGGTTGTCCCTGTATCGGGTTCCCGTTCTGGTCGAGAATCCCCGGCTGCGGCATCCCCGGCATGCCCGGTTGCATCGGCATCATCTGCTTTCCCTCTCCGGCTGCGATAATCTCCGGGGGGACCGTCGCCGCAAGCCGTCTCGCCGCGACATCGGCATCCGGGAAGTCGAGGTTCTTCACCATGAGGTCGGCGATAAGCCCCGCCTGCTCCGGGCCAATCGAACCCATCGTGTCGCGGAGGTTGACCGCCGCTTCAATCCGTTGCGTCTTGTAGCTCGGCCCTGTCGTGACCGTCGCGGTGTATTTTCCGGACTTGATGTCATTCCGCACCGAGAGTACCGGCGTAATGCCTCGCAACATGGCGTCCTGTTCGCTTATTTCCTCGCCAGACGCAGGATCGATGAGAACGGGTACATTGACCTCTTCCCACGAAACCGAGTCGTCCTCGGCGTGAATACTCATGTTCTGGTAGCCTTCATAGAACTTCGGTATCAGGTCAAGCAGGATCGTGCCGAGGTACGCCTTCGCCCGGCTCAGATTGTCCACATACGCGAACGTCGCGGTATCGGACTCTTCCTGCCTGCGCTGAATCGCCGTGCCTGACGTTTCGTTCGACCGCGCACCGAGACCGGCGTCGAAAATACCGGTCGTGGCCTTCAGCCCCTCGATGCCGTTGACCATCGCCTGCTGAACGCCGGAATGCATCTGTATCGGTTCGGCCCGCTCCGGCTTTTCGCCAGGCGCTTCCGGGTCTGGATTGTACGGCAGGAACCCGATATTGCGCCGGTCTGCCGTGTTCCATACCGCCTCAAACCCATTGAACATGGCTTTCGTGCCGATGTACGGCGTCTTCGGTGCCTTGACGAGCAGTTCCGCTTCCGTTGACTTCGCGAAGTTGATAATCCGCGATTCGTCTTTCGACCAGCGGATCAGCCCGTACCGTCGAATCTTTCCGTCAACGACGATCTCTTTCCCATAGACCGGGATGATGGGGATGTGCTTCCCTGACCACTCGAACGGGCCTTCCAGGATTTCGCTGCCGGACATCAGGCACCAGTAGACCTTGAGCGGACGCACGATGCGCTTGGCGATGATCTTCATCCGCTCGCCGTTCATGTCCACGAGGTTCGATTCCTCGCTTATCGTGCCGTCGATGTACTTGTACAGGGTCTTCTTGTCGCCCGGCTGCTTGTACCAGTATTCGGCCACCCGCACCATGTCAACGTCCATCCAGTATTTCGAATAGTCCATTGACCTGTCGTCAAACGACACTGCTGCGGCGTCCGGCCACCTGAATTTGTACTCCTTGACCGGGATCATGCTGGTAATGAACTTGTACATGCCGTCGGAACCATCGACTTCCGTGCCGGCGGGGTCTTCCGTGACCGACATCGGGTCGGGAATGCGCTTGATGCGCAATACCTGGTCGAACGAATCGTCGTCTTCGTACTGGTTCACGACCCGGAAATACCCGCGTCCGCACCCGGTCGAGTTCTCCACCGCCGAATCATAGGCGACATCGGCGAAGGATGCGTTCTCGATCTCCCTGATCTTCCCGTTCAATATCTCGGCAACGTGCGGATCGGACTCCTTCGTTCCGGGGAGTACCTTGATCTGCGGCCTGTTCTGCCGGACATCGCCGATCACCTGGTCGATGAACGTGTTCAGCCGGTTCGATGTCAAACACGGCAATCCTGCCTTGTCGCGCTCTTCCTTGAACCCGTCCGGCCACTGCTCGCCGTTCCGGAACCGCTGGTCGTCGATTGCCGCGTCGCGGTCTTCCTCGTCGGCATCGAACGCGAACGCGAACCGCTCCAATGCCTGCCGGTGAATCGCTTCCTTCTCGTCCTGCAATTCGGCGGACAGGGTTTCTTCGCCCGTGCGCTCAAGTCCGATTATCTGTGGATTCAGCTCAATCACTTCATCAGGCATGCTCTATTCCCATCAAAAGGGCCAGTTCTTTCTTCGCTTTCTTCGTGAGCATATATCCGTCTCGGATCGTCGTGTAGTACACCCGCACCGGCACGTTCTCGACTTTCGCCTGCATCGCATACCCCCGCAGCTCGGCTTCCATGCGGAACATCGGACTCAGTAGGTACTTCACCAGCCAGAGCATCGACCACTCCCGCTCATGCGTCCGTTCATGGACCAGCACTGAAAAGGGGACCGACTTTCTGAGAAGTATCAGCCCCCGGAACAGGGTGATTCCCGCCATCGGCAAGTGTGGGATGCGTAGGACCATTTATCGTCCCACGCCCCAGACGTTTGCGACCTCGGCCTTGTCCACGCCCCAGACGTTCGCCGGGGCTTCGATGCCGGAGAAGTTGTGCGACCAGCCTGTTGAGTAGGTTATGGTGAGCACCGGGTTTGCCGAGAAAACACAATATTCAAGGCCACTCGGTGCGGTGGCGGATATGTCTCTCGAAGACCGCAAGGCTATCCTTAGCGTGTCCCCCTGTGCGGCGAGAACCGCCCCCAAACCAGCCGCGCTAAACGTTATCTCATTGTCATCGTTTGAGTATGAGGTAGAATTCCATGTATCGTTATATGAATCAATTCCGCACAGGTCAAAGTCGCCTGTGTCAAGAGGCGTATCGTATGTCGAGGAAACAACATACAAATCAAAATCCGTCGTACTTCCATTAACAAGACCATCAAGATGAAGCACGGCGGATGATACACTGCTCATGCTGGGAATTGCAAAGCATAGAAACGCTCGCCTAATGTTATACAAGCCGCCACTAAACTCTTGGCCGGCCATTATATTCCCGTCTATTTTTTCGTCACCCGTGGATGCGCCCCTGGCTGTTTCATACGTCACGTCATACGAATTAACAAACCCCTCGTTGTCTGCTATTGGTGAAGCTTCCTCTGCCCACGCATTCCCGCACAGGGCCGCCAGCAGAGCGAATGTCAAGAGTACCCGCTTCATCATGGCCTCACCACGTACTGGCCCGGCGCGGGCGGATTGAAGAACAGCAGGTCGGTTCCCTCGCAGGAGCCAATCGGCACAATCACATTGCCGGACTCAGCCGGAATCGTCGTTGTCGCCAGCCCCGCCGTCGCCGCGCTCACGTACACCGGCCCGATAGTCTCGACCGTCGTCCATGCATCGACCTTCAGATACCCGTACCGCAGCACCAGCCCGACCGCATCTGCTGAAATCGTGCCGAGCGACACGCCCTGCGCGTTCGCGGACGCCGCCGAATTAGCCTGCGCCTTCAGCCATTTGCCGGTGGTCGGCTCCTGATAGACCAAATCTTTGAGCGCGAGGTTCTCCCCGGCAGTGACGTACGCCGTGCTTCCGCTGTACTGCCCGTTCGTCAGGTCTCCGTTGAGTATCGCCGCCTGGTACGTCTCATTCGACAGACCCGGTTCGATAATCACGTTTCCCTGTCCCGTCGGTACACTCAGCGCGACCGTGCACGAATCCGCTGTCGGGTATCTGTTGCCGCTGAACACCACATCCCAGCAGGAATTCGACCGCACTGCGTTGGATTCAGCATTGGCATACGACCCGAACGTGTTCCCCGAAACGAACATGTCCCGCACGAATCCGAGGATCAGCGACGCCCCGCCAAGTCCGGACGAGATCACCTGATAGTTCCCCTGAATCGTTCCGCCCATCGCGTAGTGGGTCGTATCGCTCCCGGTGACGTAGATGCCGCCGGCAGTGTTCTTCTCCAGATAGTTGCCGGTGATGTTCACGCCCTTGAGGATCGTACCCGTTACGGAGACGCCGTACCCCGCATTGTTCTCGTACCAGCCGTCGGTCACACTCACCCCGTGGCTGCCGAGAATGCTCAGCCCGATACCGTCACCGTACCCTGCGGAACACCGGTTGATCGCCGTCATGTTCGGATGCTCGATGTAGATGCCGATACTGTCGGAGTACGTCGAACTCACCCGGTCAATCTTGGCATAGTAGCAGTACCCTTCGAGGCTCACGCCGACATTGAAACCCTTGAACGAGACATTCTCCAGCACGCAGCCTGTCGTGAAGTTCTTCGCCCTGATGCCATACGTGGCACTGTCCCCGACATCGTAGACCTCAAGATCGCGAACCTGGACATTGAAACACGTAGTCGCGCCCGTGAACAGGTCAAAGCACGTACCACCGCCCGTGAACCTGATGCGCGACCCGAGCGTGTACGCCGTTCCTCCCGCGCTCAGGCCGGAAGACTCCCCTTGAATCCTGATGTTGGAGTAGTTGTCCTCGTCGTCGAGGTTGAATTCCAGCGTGTCCGATACCACGTACTCGCCATTCGGGAAATACACCGTGCCGCCCGCATCGCCGAGCGCATCGATAGCCGTCTGAATCGCCTCGGTATCGTCGGTCTCGCCGTCGCCCGTCGCCCCGTACCGTTTGACGTTGTACACCAGCATGTTCGCGTCGATGGAATCACTGGCGGTCGAAGCCGCCACCGCTGCCGTTGCATCCTGCTGGGACAGCGTATCGGTCGTAATCACCTGCCCGGATGCATTCAGCGGCAACACAAGCAGCAGGATTGCCATAAACAGAAGGAGTCTTTTCATCGGTTACTCCTTCGCCATAGTCGATATGACGATCACCGTCGCCGCCGTTCCGCCGACCTCTGCCGACCAATTGAACCGGAGGCTGTCGTACATGGCTATGTTCGTATCCACGATCCCGTAGTTCCCGTTGGCCGTCTGTGTGACCGTGCTTCCCAGCGCAGTCCACGCGGAAACCGATTTCTTGCCCTCCATCGCGACCGTGACCGAGGTATTGATTGAACCCACGGTGTACATGAACTCGGCAACCTTCTGGCCCCTGGCGTAGATCGGATCGGTCTGTCCCGGCGCGCTCAACGTATCGGGCCCGGCGGTCGTCAGGAGGTCCAGTGCGGTCCATGCGCTCCCCGTCCAGTAGAACCGTCTGCCGGTATCGGTCTCAAGGAATGTGTCACCGACCACGTTCAGCGTCGATGGCTTCGTATCGGTCGATAAACCGATGTACCGGTCCTCAATCGAGGACGGCCCCTGATTCTGCCGCATGTCGAACACCGTACCCCAGACGGCAGGCACAAAAATGGCGGCCACCAGGACCGCCAGCGTCACAGCGAGAACGTACCTTTTCATCGCTCGTTCTTCCCCTTTGTTTTCGTATGTGAATTATGTTTATTCATCCTTGTCAACTCGCGGAACAAACACGCAGTCATATTCGATCTTCTTTAATCCGCAGTTTCGAGACACAACGCGGCCATTTTCTGCTTGCTCGACGCGGAACCTGAGATTGCAGGCCTCATCGCCGCCAGCAATTCCGGGATAGAAGCACGGGCAGTCTGCGCCAGAACCCTGCTTCCGGTCAAAACATATTGTTATCTTCCCCATTGGTATTTGTCCTCAATCAAAACGGGTTCGTGTTGATAACGCCCATCCAGGACTGGCCTTTCGTGCCGGAACTGTACGAGTGCAACGCCTGAAACTCCTCGGCCTTTTTCTGGTCCAGCGCCCGCTCGTATGACTTGGCAACCATCGCCATCGTTTGAAAGGCGTCTGAGCCGTGGGAGGCCCAGTCGTGAACCGGATGAATACCGAGAACACCGCGCTTTTCGTCATACTCGGAATGGTACGATTGCAGGCAGTCTATCCCGCGCTCGCACCGCATTTCATCGAACCAGCACCGCCCGAGCACCCGGCGCATGTCCTCGATTGCGACCTCTTTCGACTTCGGACGCTCGACCACCTTGACATCGAACCCCTGGTCCTTAAGGAAGTCCTGCGCAGAACGTCCCGTCTGGAGTTCCCGCTTGCTGCCGTCGTGCGGGAGGTGCAGCGTTCCGGACACGACCCGGTTCCGGTTCATCCAGTCCTTGATGTAGTTCGCGTAGTGCTGTAGTGCCTGGCCGGAGCCGGAGTAGTAGTTGACCTTGTGAATCTCGCGGCCCACTGTCTGATAGAACCATATCGACGTAGAATCGTCGATCCCCAGGTCCCACGCGGTATGTACCGGCAGATCGGGTTCGATGGTCACAACGCCGATTCTGCCCTGTTCCCGCGCCGCCCGCATCTCATTGGCAAAGTACGCGCCGGGGACCGATGCGTCGAACGACACCCAGAACTCTTGCGCAATCAGGTCTTCGCTCATGCCCGATGCGCGTTCCGACGCTATGACCTCGTGGGGGATTGCCTTCGTATCATCAACCGACAGGACCGAGACGAACCATTCCGGGTTCCGCTTCGCCATCTGGAGCAGATGCCAGCCGTGGTTCTTCCCGCGCGGGGTGAATATGAATATGGCCCACCCGCCGTTCTCGGCCAGGATCGGGCGAATGAAGTCCCACGCGGACGGGTCTTGAATCGAATACTCGGAGAACACGCAGCCGACGGGGTTCGTCCCCATGACCGCATTGTAATTGTCCGTGCCGATGATCTGGAACAGCGAACCGTTGTTCAGCCGGATTTTCATCTCGGCCTCGTTCGTCTTCTCCCGGATCGCCATCGGCAGATGGTCCATGAACCGCATGCCGTCCTTGTCGGTCCCGTCCCAGAGAATCTTGCGGCCCTGGTTGTATGTCGGGAAGAAGTAATAATACGAACCCACCCGCTTATGCATCTCTCGGGCGATGATGTTGATGAGTGTCTTATCCTTCCCGGCCCGGCGATGCCAGACCGCCACACACCGCTTGAAGCCGTCCGTGATCGCGTTGTACAGGTCTTTCTGGTACTCGCGAGGTTCGTACTTGTACGGGATGCGGATGCGTTCACCGCCCTTTTTCCGGGAGGGTTTAGGCATATCGTGCCTCCGAATACGAGACATAGGCGCGAAACAGGCGATTCACCGCCTCCTCGTACATAGCTTCCCGGCGGTCTGGCGAGAAATAGAGATCACCATGCGGGGTATCGTCCTGATCGGGAGCAAAGGTGAATGTGTGTGTCAACGTATTAGGCATTGCCGTACATCCCGAAGCTCAGCAGGTCGTCACGCGCAACCAGCTCATCAAGGCCGATTTCCGGCTCCGCGAACACGATTTTACAGTCCGCGCGGTCAAACACCCCGTCGTAAACGCCGTCTAACGCACGATCTCCCATCGACGCGACCTCTGCTATGTCCTGAAAACGCGACATTATGCCCGCTCCCTTGCAACCTGCGCACCGCCGCGAATGAGTCCCTCCACGTACCGGAGAGAGTCGCGAGTCAGTGCCTTGACCACGATGCCGCCGCAATACTCGCACCGCCTGGACTTGATCGGGGAATACTGCATCCGGGTATGGTTCCCGTACATGATGCGATGACACGATTTGCACAGATAGCGTTCCGCCCTGCGAGATCTGCCGAACTGTGGCGTGTTCATTTCATCTCTCCCTCTTTCGGGAACCGGTCCACGATCTCAACCGTAATGCTCTGGCCGCCGGAATGGTCAACGTCCTGCTTGTCGCGCCAACCGCACACGTTTTTCGCCGTCATGATCGCGAACTGCGGGTTGTACTTGCCGGTGAGCGTCCGATTGACAAGCGTCTGCTCCTGCATCTCTTTTGCCCGCGCGTAGGACTCAAGAAACTCAGGATGCTCTTCGGTCCACGTCAGCATGGTTTGGTGACTGACACCTATCGTATGAGCGAACGATGAAAGCAGCGGAAACTGGTCATCGGGTGGACTCTGAAAATACTCTACGATCTGATCGCAGTATTCAGGCCGGTACTTTGTTGGTCGTCCTCCTGGGTGCTTTCCGTTGCTCCTGGCCGGCTGAGTCCTGGCCGCATTCTTTTTATTGGGAGTCTTGGTCGCCATCTCTATCCGCTCGTTTCAGTCTTTGGTCTATGCACACTGGATCGCGGGAGTCCTCGTTGCGGCGGACCCTGAACCATAGGCGTTGCTCGGACTTGTTCAGCGAGTCTATCGTTCGTGCGCAGGTTTTGGCGAGTGACCGGGCCTGTTTTCGAGGTAAGCCCTGCTTGAGGTAGAGATTTTCCAGGTCGTCGGCTGAGTACCCGGTCACTGCGTCGTATCCGTGCGATGGTCTGTCATTCATGGGAGTCATCCCCTGTCTCATCCGCTACTGTACAGTAATGGACAGATTTCAGCACTTTTTTGCCCTCCTTTTTTAAAATTCTGTATATCTGGCTGCGGGAGAGGGAGAAACGGCGGGCGAGTTCCGGGCCGGAAAAGCCGTCGAGGTACATGTGGACGACCAAGATGTCGCGGGATTCGGTGGCGTTGTCACGCTCGATTGCGGCGAGGAGGCGCGATTCGAGATCGTCCTTGATCTGCTGATAGTTCGGGGGTTCGCCGGTGGACAATTCGTTCGGGATTGATTTCGAGCGGAGTTGCCAGCCGATGAATTGAGTCATGGCCGAGACATGGGGGAGGCGTGGGGGCATAGGGTATACTCCTGCCGTCAAGGGCGGATCGTATACCTGGCCCCACACGCCAGGCGGGAATGTGGGGGTATTATACGAGGTCGCGTGGTGCATGTCCCGTACATGGATGTACGGCATCGAAAATAATTCGTCATTTCGTGCATTATTTGCTTGACAGAACGATATAATGTGTTATATTTCTACCAGTCAAGGGAGATAGGGAAAACGGAACGGAACGCTATCAAGGAGGAACACCATGACTCGCGCAGAACTCAATCAGGCTATCAAAGAGCAACGGGCCGTCTCGTCGCATGGCTATGACATGGACGGCGGATTCACCCGGCCCGGTATCACCGCAGTATATGCAACGCCTGAGCGGGCGGCTGATGCCGTCGGCAAGTACACGGACGAAATGATGATGTCAGCCACGATGTGGATAACGCTGGCGACACAGGATGAGGCTGATCGCTTACCGGGTTGGTGTCTGGATATGATCACTGCGGAGGACTAAGCAGAGCCAGGGCGAGCAATCGCCCGTAATGCGCGGCCCGGTGACAAGTCCGGCGAACGGGACGCTTTAACGCGAATGAAACCAGGAGGGCAGGACAAATGAAATCACCGAGACCATGGGCCGTCACCGGCTCAGACACAACCGTCCGGATCGTAGACGCAAACGGGAAAACCGTATGCACGATGAAGCGGCGGGGTGAGAATGACCTTGATAACGCACACCATATCGTTAATTGCGTGAACTTCGGGAGGCATTGGCTGAACTTGCGGGAGCATCACGAACCGCGATGAACCTGATTGACCTATACGTAAACCATGAAACCGTGGAAATGTGCGAGTTCGCGGATGCTGCAAGTAATGTTTGTGCCGCTCTCCACCATAACCGCGCCGCGCTGGAGGGCTGACCATGCCGGACAAGACGTGCAGGACGTGCGCGGATTACCGCTTTTTTGATGATGATAGCGACTGCGCCGAGGTAGATATTGAGTCGGGTCATTATTGCCTGTTTCACGGCGAACAGTGCGACCCAGACGACACATGCACCTGTCACATCGAGAACGAGGAGGCCACCGAATGAACCAGCAGAACCAGCCGCAGCACACGCCCGACGCCGCAGAACGTGCGGCACGGAAAATCGCCGCCATGAGGACGGGCTGCCAGTCGGCTATTGACGCAATCTCGCCGTCAGTAGCCGCCATTATCCGCGAGGAGTACGCCGGGGAACTCGCCGCCCTCGAAGCTGACAAGCGGGAACTGGTTTACACGCTCGGAGCATTAACAGGAACGTATGACGACGTGATAAATGGTCTCGGTATTATCGGGGGCGAGGAGATGATATTAGAGCAATCCCGCGCCGTCCTCGCCAAGCACGGAGGCCGCTAATGGACGACTTCGCCTATTGGCTCGACTACTACACCGGCGGACTGGACGATGACGACCTGGAGGGCGTGGATTGCGCCGAGAATCGCGCCCTGGTGGATGAAATCAACAGCATGATCGGAGGACAGTAATGGCAGATAAACAATTCCCCATCAGGATCCCGGAAGAGATGCGCCGGGAAATCAAGGTGTTGTGCGCACAGCGAGGGATCAGCATGAAACGGTTTTTCGAGGAAGCCGCCGAGCAGCACTTGAAGAAATGCAACGCGGAACTTGACACAACCCCGGATCAGAGATGACCGGGGTTTTAATTTGCCCAAACCAATTAAAAAGACTTGACAATTCCGTGCCTTGATACGATATTAACAACGTAGGATAAAACAACGCGCACAATGAGAGGGATACCATCATGAAACAGTATGTATGTCAGCGGTGCGGCCATGTCTGGATGCCCAGGAAGCCGCAGAAACCGCGCCAGTGTCCGAACCGGCACTGCCACTCGGTCTATTGGGACACGCCCAAGCTGACCGGCGACGAGAACCTAAACCGTCACCTGAAACAGGCAAAGGAACTGCCATGAAAACCTATACCCAAGAGCAACTCGACGAGCAGATCACCGATGCGCTGGCCGGGCCGGACGACGAGATCGAAAAGCTCCGCGCCAAGATCGTGCGGATGGACGCATACGTCGCGCTCCCGGAATGTGAACGCTGCCCCAATGTCGGGAACTGCGATGCGATCCGCGCATCCGTGTTCTGCATGCGCATGTTTCTCGATTACATCGAGGAGGGGTGACCAATGAACATCAGCACTCGCATTTTGACCGGCGCGGACTTGGCCGCAGAGCGTCGCCGGCAGTACATCGAGGACCACGGAGACCCCGGCCCGGACGATCATGAGATCGAAGCGGCGGACAGAGACGACCGGCTTCGGGACGAACCGACACTCAACGCATGGGAGAGGAACCGATGAAAAAATACCTCCTGCTGCTGGTAGCCTTCATCCTCATCGGCCTCGCCGGGGCGTACATGTCGGCGGTCGATGCGGACTACCGGGAGGCCATGACCGAGTTCAAATCAAATCACCCGGAACTGGTAATGCCGGGAGAAAGTGAGTAATCATGGCCGCGGAGACTCCATGCCCGGAATGCGGTCGCCCCATGCTGGTACTCGGTTCGGTCGGCATCTGCGAGGTCTGCTCGCACGATGAACCGGCGGACCACGCGACACTCCATTCGGTCAATCTGGCCGCATACGACCCCGCATTCTGAACGAAAGGAAAAGGAGATGGAAGGAAAGGCAGTCTACAAAGCAATCACCGCGGTTCAGGCCGACCTCGCCAAAGAGGGCCTCGCCAAAGACCGCAAGAACCAACAGCAAGGCTTCATGTTCCGGGGCATCGATGATGTCTATGGCGTCCTGTCCCCGATCCTGTCACGGCACGGTCTATGCATCCTGCCGAGAGTCGTCTCCCGCACTTGCGATGAGAGACAGGCCAAATCCGGCGGCGCGCTGTACTACGTCGCGATAGAGGCCGAGTACGACCTGGTCGCCGCCGAGGACGGGTCTATGCACACGGTCCGGTCGGTCGGGGAAGCGATGGACTCAGCAGACAAGGCAACGAACAAGGCCATGAGCGCAGCATACAAGTACATGGCCTTTCAAACATTTTGCATCCCGGTCGAGGGCGAGAACCACGACGCGGACGCGGACACCCCGGAACAGACCGTCCCCCGGTCACAGCCAAAGGCCGCGACGGCCCAGCGCAAACCAGCGGCCGCAGCAGACAACGGCCCTCTCGCGACCGATGGACAGGTCAAGGCCATATTCGGCAAAATGTACGGCCTCGACATCCCGCGTGATCAGATGAAAGCCAAGATCGAGAAGCTGACCGGTCGTGTCGGTGCCACCTCCGACAACCTGACCAGCGCAGAGGCCCGTATCGTTCTTGATGCGCTCAAGGCCGAAGAGGATCGATACAAAGCACAGCCCCAGGAAGAAACGGACGATTACCAGTTCTGACAACCCAAAAGGAGATGGACGTGAACGTACCCAGCATGATTCCCACCGGGACACTCCCGGAACCAGCAATGCCAACAACAACATCATCGGGAGGAACAACCCGCCGGAAATCCCTGTTCGAGATCGAGCGGGACCTGTTCGCCGTGATGACCGCGTTCGAGGACACGCTCGCCGGTGCGGAGACGGAAGAGGATCGGTTCGAAATCTCCGAAGGCATGAAGGACCTCATCGGCGAGGTGGTAGCCGCCGAGCAGGAAAGCATCGACTCGTTCGGGCGGTCCGTGAAGCACATCAAGGCCGAGATCGATTTCCTCAAGGCCGAAGAGAAACAGGTGGCGGCCCGCCGCCGGGCAATCGAGAACCGCCTCGAACGGCTGCGCGAGTCCATCAAGGACGCGCTGGTCCTGCACGGCAAACAGAAAGTCAAGGGGCACGTCCACACGATCTACACCACGGTACGGACGAACCTTGAACTGACCAAACCGGCGTCGGAACTCCCGGAAGAGTACCGGGAGCAGGTCGTGACCTTCGAGCCGCGAAAGGACGAGATCAAGGCCGCCCTCGCGGAAGGCGTCGTGATCGACGGGGCCGTGATGAAAGAAAAGACCTCGGTCACCATCAGGTAAGCAGTACCGGACCGGCAAAACCGGAGCCAACGGGAAAGCCCCGGCCCAGACGGAGCCAGGCATGAGGCCGCAACGGTGACCGAACGGGCCGGGGACATAAACAAAAGGAGAAGGACGTGAGAATCATCGAACTGACAGTGCAGAATTTTTTGGGAATCAAGGCCGCAACCATCCGTCCGGACGGTGACGTGGTCCGGCTCGAGGGCAAGAACGGCGCCGGGAAAAGCTCCCTGCTTGAGGCTATCTGGACCGGCCTCCTCGGCGCATCGGTCGCCCCAGTGAAGCCCATTCGCCGCGGCGAGGTATCGGCGTCAATCAAAATTGACCTCGGGGAGCTTATCGTGACCCGGCGCATCACAGACAAGGGCATGTACCTCGATATCGAAAACAAGGACGGCATGCGGTTCAAATCGCCCCAGGCCGCGCTTGACAAGCTGCTGACCGTGGTCACGGTCGACCCGCAGGCCTTCATCGACATGAAAGCGAAGGACCGCCGCGACCTGCTGCTGCTCATGACCGGCAAGGCAATCGAACTGAACAACCTGGACAAGGAGCGGGCCGATAAGTACGACCAGCGGCGGCTGCTCAACCGGCAGGCGGCCGAGATGAAAGCCGAGCTTGTGGCCGGACCGGACCCCGCAACGGAGATCGAGGAAGTCCCGGTCGCCGAGGTCATGGTGGAACTGGAGACCGAGCAGAAACGGCTGAAGGAAAAGGATGCGCTGGAATACCGGCTCACTGGGACCGAAACGGACCTGAGACACCTCGAGGCCCAGATCGAGTACGATACGCAGAAGATCGCAGACCTGCGCGATCAAATTGAGAAGATGGAAGCCGACGTGAAGAAATACAGGGACACCGTGGCGTCGCTCCATAAACAGCAGAAAGAGATCACGGCCGCAATCGAGGCGTTCACACCCTCCCGGGTCGACGAGATCAAGGACCGGATCGCCAGGCTGGACGAGCACAATGCCACTGCCCGGGCGATCCGGGGTGCCCGTGGACTCGCCGATAAGCTGAAACGGATCGAGGCCGAATCGGCAGTCCTCACGGATGCGCTGCGCGGCATCGACACACGCAAGGCCGAAATCCTGAACGACGCGAACCTTCCGCTGCCGGGCCTGAGCTTCTCGGATGAACACCTGCTGGTTGACGGCATTCCGTTCGACGACCTGAACGAGGCCGCACAGATCACGACCGGCCTGAAAATGGGCATGGCGCTCAATCCGAAAATCCGAATCGTGACCCTTCGCCGGGGGAACGAACTCGACAAATCCAGCATGGCGGTGATCGATGCGTTCTGCGCGGAAAACGACTGCCAGGTGTGGATGCAGCGGGTCGAGGATGAACCACAGGGCGGTATCTGGATTGAGGACGGCGAAGTGGTCGTCAAGGCCGAACAGACCGCGTAACAGAGACAGAGAGGCGGTCCATCATGGCCGCCTCACGAAAGGGATCGCATGCAACCGAAACGCCAGTACAGATCGACGCCGGAAGGCATCGCCAACAAGACCGCAGCGAACCGCAAGAACAAGAAGCCGAACCATCCATGGCGGCAGTGGTACATGAGGGTCGGCAAGGCCCGATGGGGCGCACAGGAGGACGCAGCGTGATACTCGCACTGTCGGCACTCATTGTCTGCGCGGTGGTCTACGCGGCCGTGTTCTCGGCGGTCCTGTTCATCATGCGGGACCGCGACCGCCACCCGCTGCTGACCGTGGATATGGCGGTTGACCTGGTACACGATGCGGTTGACCGGGCGTTCGTCTGGGGCGCGGACATGATTGCCGGGCCGCATGAACAAATATCGAGGCGGAAAGCGAAACGATTAATCCGGGCAGGTGAATGATTTCGCTTGACAATGGAAGGTCCATTGATTATTATGTCTTTGTGAAAAACAACAGCAACCAGGAGAACCTCCGTGAACGGTTTTTTTTATTGCCACCTGAACAAGACAAAACAAGCACCTTCGGGGCCGAGTATCCCCATGTGGCGACGCATGGGGGGCGACTGTTGCTGGTCGCTTCACGATACTCGGCCCCTTTCCTTTTTATTTGCAGACATATTTTAGTTAACCAGAATTTGTATAAAATATCAATTAAGATTGTGTATTGTTGACTTGAAACACAATGGATGCGCATGTACTGGATTATTGATTGATAAATAGTAATACTGCACATGGTGGGGTAATGGCAAATCCGCAAAAAGAGAACGGCTATACGGCGATAGCGAACGACATCATGGATGCCTTGTGTCGAATCAGAATACCGGGAGAAGAGATGCAAGTCCTCCATGCTATCATTCGTAAAACCTACGGCTGGAACAGGAAAGAAGACATGGTTGCGCTCTCACAGCTATCCGAAATGACCGGCCTATCGAAGCCTCACGTATGTCGCGCGCTCAAGGGCCTGTTGTCGAAAAAGGCAATAGTCATTGCCAAAAACGGCAACGGTCGCTCGAATGTCGTTGCGCTGGAAAAGGATTACGAGAAATGGGAGCCGTTGCCGAAAAAGGCAACGTTGCCAAAAACGGTAATAGGGGGTGCCGAAAAAGGTAATAAAGGGGTGCCGAAAAAGGGACCCACAAAAGACATTAAAGACAAGAAAGAAAAAGATACTTGTCCTGAACCGAAAAAAGCATCGGTTCAAGGACCGGCAGACGACCCCGTTTTTCTGACGCTTCCACTAAAAGGGTCTGGCAGTGAGTTTCATATCACGGAATCTGTTGTCGGTGAGCTATCAGAACTCTACCCAGCCGTCGATGTTCGTCAGCAGTTCCGCGAGATGCGGGCATGGTGTATGGCGAATCCACGGAATCAGAAAACGCCGGGTGGCATTATGAGATTCTACACCCACTGGCTTTCGAAGGAGCAGGATAGGGCGCCGCGAGTCCAGCCGCCGACACAAAAGAAAAAATCAAACTATCTCCCATGAGGTGCACCATGTCTGTCATCAAGGCAATCGTCAGTACACCGGAAACGGTCATCGTGATCGCCGAGACCGGGCTGCGAACGGAAATACCGAAGGACGCCGCGCTGTTCGTGCTGGCCCGGCTGTTGCAGATGTACGATGCCGGTGAGTTTGAGCTGTCCGATACGTGCGACGCTCACAAGACCGTCATCGAAACGAACTGCGCCAGAATCGCCGAGGGGAACGTGCATGTCTGATACTTACCCGCATGCGAATGAGGTGGAACGCGCCGTCCTGGGGGCCATGCTGCTCGAAATGAAGGCCGTCGAGATGGCGACTGAGCTGGTGAATGAGACGATGTTCTACAAGCCCGAACACGCCGCGATATTCGATGCCGCCCGAAACCTGTACCTGAAGAACGTGCGCCCCGACCAGCTATCGGTCTCCGACTACCTCCGGACGCAGCACAAGCTCGAGATGGTCGGCGGCGAGTTGTTCATCGCGGGGATTGCCGCCGAGACGCGGAGCACGGCGAACGTCCGTCACCACTGCACGATTCTCACGGACAAGGCACAGAAACGCCGGGCGATCCTGTTGGCGCGGCAGGTCGAGCGACTGGCGATGTCAGACGACGCGGACGCATCGACGATGCTGATGAACGCCGGGCAGGAGATCGAGCGGATCATGGCCGTGACAAAAGGGACGACGTTCGAACCACTGGCGAACATCATTCCGCGCAGCTACCAGCGCATCGAGGAGCGGGCGAACTCCAAGTCGGGCCTCACTGGGATCACGACCGGGTTCGCGTGGCTGAACAAGTACACCGGCGGCTGGCAGGACACGGACCTTGTCCTGATCGCGGCACTGCCGTCATGTGGAAAGACGACGCTCGGCCTGAATTGCGCTGTCGCCGCGGGGAAGGCTGGCCATGCAACGGGCGTATTCTCCCTCGAAATGGGTTCGGCCCAGCTCGGCGAGCGGTTGATTGCCGACCGCGCATCGGTGGCGGTCTCGAATCTGCATTACGACAAGCCGACCCCGGAGCAGTGGGCCGCGATGTCGAACGGATCCGCGTACCTGTCTGGGCTGCCGATTTACATTGACGAGACGGCGGGCCTGAACGTCGCCGATGTGTCGGTCCGGGCAAAGCGCATGAAGCGGGAACACGGCATCGAACTGGTTTTCATCGACTATTTGCAGCTCATGAACGGCATGGGCGAGAGCACCCGCAAGATGGAGGTTGATGTCATTTCGAAGGGACTGAAGTCGCTGGCAAAGACGCTGCGCATCCCGGTGATCGCGGTCTCACAGTTATCGCGAGGGTCGGCGCGTGACGGGCGTGAGCCGGAATTGTATGATTTGCGCGAATCGGGCCAGCTCGAACAAGATGCGGACGTTGTGGCGTTCATCTGGAATCCGGACCTCGACGAGAAGAAAGAGGCGGCGGAAGCACAAAAGGCATGCACGGTCGGCCTTGAATTTGAACCGCTGCGGGCATTGAAGCTCGCCAAGCAGCGCAACGGGCCGACCGGTAGTTCACTGCTGCGGTGGCGGAAGGAACTGTATCGCTTCGAGGAGTTGACATGACAAGCATCATCGGCGGCGATGACCGCCGTGCGCGGAGAGGGAAAGCGGCATGATAGGACCGTTTGAATTGGATAAAGTCTACTGCATGGACTGCTTGGAGGCGATGAAGCAGATGCCAGACGGGTGCGTGGACTTGGTGCTGACAGACCCGCCGTATGGCGTGGCGTACAAGACTGGGTATAGGAAGCAAGAATGGCACAAGTTCTGTACCGAGATTGCCAATGACCGCGACATGGTGTGGGTTGAGCCGTGCTGTGAGGAACTGGAGCGACTTATGAAAGACAATACGGCGCTCTACTGGTTCTCAAACCATGACGCCATCGACATTGTTAAGCCTGTCATTGCTGGGCGGTTCGCATATAAGAACACGATAACGTGGGTGAAGAATAATTGGACCGCTGGCGACCTTGAGGCGCAGTACGGCAAACAAACTGAGCTAATCGTGTATGCCAACAAGGGACGCAAATTTATCAATGGCTCCCGCGATCAGGATGTATGGTATTGCAATCGAGTTTCCGGCGACGGCCAACTCCACCAGAACGAGAAACCGGTCGAGCTTATTGAACGCGCCATAGTGAAGTCATCGAACGAGGGCGACATCATCCTCGACCCCTTCATGGGTTCAGGCACGACTGCCGTTGCCTGCATCCGCACGAACAGGCACTTCATCGGATTTGAGATTGACGAAACCTATTACAATCTGGCGTGTCGCCGCATACAGCTTGAACAATCACAAATGCGATTGGACTTGAAATGATTCATTCACCTAAAATTGCCGCGCTTCCATCGCTGATTAGTGTGGTGCTGGTCGTGCTCTTTCTTGTTCATGACCGCAAGGTTTTCGACGGAGTTGTTTTTGGTGTTCCCGTCAATATGGTGAACAACTTCAGTTGGCTCAAGGAAACGCATCAAGTGTTTTTCAACAATCAACCGATGTTCAAGAACATATCCCTTGCTATCGCAGAACGGGTGGTGCGGGGAAAGAACGGCAACATACTTGTTATCAGGACCATAATCGATCCTCCCCTTGTAACGGGGATGGTTAATGCCTCTCCTGTTCAGGGAATTCCATTGATCCCGGCAGGCCAAGCAACAGAACCGATTCTTGGTTCGTTTATCGCGAAACGATTCAAACGATTTCCCGCACACAGGACAAACCCGCTGCTCCTTGCGGCGGTTCTCGCCCCACCGAGAGACAATGTAGCACTCCCGAGAGCAATAAATGCTTTTGGAGTTGGTGTTGGTTATGGCAAATACTCGTCCGCAAGTTTTACATACGGACATCCTGCAACGCTCACACACCGACTGATGACCGGAATTGGGCGTAAATATCTCGCCACACTTCCTGCAAACCCTGTCTTTATACATGGCGTACCTCCTTTCCTTGCAATATACAACATTATTACGGGTATGTCAAGTATTGACCCCGGCTATCACGCCATTGCGGAACGGCGCATCAGGGACGAACAAGCGCAACTGAGGCTTGCACTATGACAAACCTTCCCGCCGGGGTTCACAGAAAGGGGTTCCTTGAAAAAATTATCCCGGCTCCTGGGAGAGTGGGGCAACAACCGGATGAGCGATAAACCCTCCCGGCGGGAACATAAATAACGGCGACCTACCGGGCCAGCGCAAGCGGAGAGCGCGGAACGCACCCGGAAAGGTATACAGACAAGGGCCGACAAAAAATAATGCGTTAGAATCGAACATCACGAAACGGAGATGGAGGGTCACATGTACGGAACACGAACAATGCCGAGACCGGCGAAGCGTCCACCGAAGTACCCATTCCTCGAACTCGCGGAATCGAGCGACCCGGACTTTTGCGTGGTCGTTCCGCTTGGGGGCGAGCTTCCGAAGGTCATCAAGAACCGCCTGCGGTCGTCGCTGTGCCACATGAAAGAATACCACCGGGAACTGGCCGACCTGTACATCGACCTGTTCGACTACCCGGACGAGAATCCGGACCGGGTGCTGGTATACAAGCAAATGCGCGTCGATGCGCCGAACCGAATCCTCAGCGAAGGCGTGGTCGTGGCGCACCAGGAGCAGATGTACCACAACCTCGGCGGCGTCATTGCGGCGTGGTTTGCGCGGACCGGCGTACCGCTTATTTCGCTCTGCGATCTTGTCGGGGCTGATGCTGCAGACGACTACCTGGAAAACAGAAAGCCGGTCACGCACTCGGACCTGCTCAAGATTATGCACTGCGTCGGCGTGGAAACAGTCGAAGAATTGATGGCGGGGGACTTATGAACATACTCGCTCTTGACTGCGCGCTCAAGACCGGATACGCGACGCTGATAAACGGTCGCATCGAATCCGGGGTGCAGGACTTCACGAAACGGCGTGGCGAATCGAACGGTCTGGTGTTCATGCGGTTCAATGCATGGCTGAACGAACTGGCGAAAATGGCATTCAACGACGGGGCCGCGCCGTGCGACGGGCACAAGGTATTTGACCTTGTTGCCTATGAACAGGCGCACCATCGCGGCGGGTATGCCACTGAAATCGGCGTCGGACTTGCAACCCGCGTCCAGGAGTTCGCTGCCCGCATCGGTGCCGAGTGCATGCCTGTTCACACGGCGACGCTGAAAAAGTTTGCCACGGGGTCGGGGCGCGCCGGAAAGAGCGCAATGTGCGATGCTTTCATGGAGATATTCGGATACAAACCAGTAACAGATGACGAGGCCGACGCGTACTGGTTGCTCAAATATGCCATGTCACAGGTCGGCGAGCAGGAGGCGCGGTTTTGATGCAGCGCGATTGGGACATGTTGACAGCGATACCGCCAGAATGGGACATGCTGAACGATATCAAGGACTGGATGCTTGCACCATTCAGGAACAACAATCAAACGGAGGACGAGACATGACACGCGACACGAAGGGGAGATTCGCAAGCAAGAAAGAGTCGGTGAGCGTACCTGAGACCAAAGCCGAGAAGGACGCGCGGCTGGCGTGGAAGTGCCTGACCGAGAAGTGGTATCCGCTGGCGCTGGGAGAGAATCCCGAGACTGAGTGGTGTGCGTTCTGCGAGGAATACCACATCGGCTCATATGCATGCGGAACCAAGTGCCCCATGCAGGACGGTACGTACATTGACGGCTGCTACTGCTGCCGCGAACTTACTGAGTGGAAATCCGGTGGCAGGACTCCAGCCCTCGCCATCCCGGTCGTCCGCAAGCTCGAACGCATCGCCGGGGTCGCGCTCAAGGACAGCCGGATTCAGCCGAAGCCGGACGCTGTCAAGCCCAATCCTGCGCCCAAGCCTGCGCCCAAGTTCAAGGTCGGCCAACGTGTGCGGCATTCATGTGATGAGTATGGCGTGATTGAAAGCATGAAATATAATGCCGACATTCCGCGATGGGAGTATTTGGTAAAATGGCAATCGCTCGGCACGGCAATAGCATGGGAAGTAAGCCTCACCCCCGACACGCGCCCGCGAATCCGTGTCACCGCCATCGACCGTGAAGGCAAGCTGCACAAGTGGAGCTTCCTGGGTACGCCGGACTGGAAGCGCATCGAGCGGGAGGTGCTGGAGGTCGGAGTTGCTGCGGTAGTCGAAGCACCAAAAGATACCAACTTTTGCAATGGGGTTACATTCGGCGAAGATGTCATGACGCTTGCGATCCCGTCACTTGGTATTGGTGTTTGGTCGCTTGATAAAGGACTGTTTGGGACTTGGGATTTCAGGTCTGCCAAGCGAGCCATCGCCGCCCTGCGCGAACGCATCCGCGAGCACTATGCGCCGAAACCTGCGCCTGAGTACGACCCGGCATCCGTTGCATTCAAGCACCCGCTGCCGACGATCATCGACCGCTGCCCGGACTGCGCCCACGAGTTCACGCCGAAGGGACAGCCGGAGCATGTCGCGGGAGAACGGTGCGATGCGCCGACAGTATTCAGTATGCTTGGCATTGATCACTTTGAGTTTACTGGCGAAAAACGCGATACCGTTAAGGGAGAATGGTACTATGTGGAGCGTGACGCAATGGTATCAAAGGCGGACTGGTTCAACGAAAAGAACGTCTGGATTCTCCGGCCAGTGCCGAAGCCGAAGCCCACGTTCAAGCCGGGCGATTGGGTCGTGAACAACGACTTTCCAGAGCAAGGCCCGTTTCAGTATCGTGATGGAATGGCTATCGGCTACAAGGGGTATCACATGCACAATCCGCTACGTCCTGCCCGCCAGTCCGATTTCGAGGTCACTCGCGGCGGCCACAAGTTCCTGCTGTGGGACAGGGACAGGGATTGGGCACCGTATCTGTACGTGGATGGCAAGCGCGACGGAGAACACCGAGAGGTCATGGGCTCTGGATCGGTCATCCGCGCCCTATGCGATGCGCTGGGTCTGGCCGTGATGCCCGCCGACATCGAGGAGGGGTGACCATGACCGAACGACCGATACTGTTCAGCGGCCCGATGGTGCGGGCTATACTCGACGGAACCAAGACCCAGACGCGCCGGGTACTCAAGAAGCAGCCGCTCGACGTGATACCGTGCCTTGACGATTGGGTCGGAGAAAAATGGGCTGCTCTTTTGACCCGCGATCCGGAGCCACATGGGACGCTGTTTAGGTGCAGGTACGGTGTTCCGGGCGACCGGCTCTGGGTGAGGGAGACATTCGCAACAAACACACTGGGATGCCCGAATGGATTAACCTACCGGGCAGACCACCTGGACATGCGAGGGGATGGGCCAGCGAATCCGATCAAGTGGCATCCTTCCATCCACATGCCGCGCTGGGCATCCCGTATCACACTGGAGATCGTGAGCGTCCGTGTCGAGCGGGTGCAGGACATCAGCACAGCCGATATAATCACGGAAGGACTATCAACAACATTGCGCGAATACGACGCCGAATGCCATTTGCGCGAGCAGTTTGAAACGCTTTGGGACTCCATCAACGGCGACAAATCCGGGCGCTCATGGGCAGACAATCCGTGGGTATGGTGCATCGAGTTCAGGAGGTTGCCATGACCGAACGCATGCGCATAGACTGGCACGAGATAGCGAAGGAGACCGGCAGCACACGCGGGAGGCTGGCCTATTCTGACATGGTCAAGTCGTGGGTGATACTTGACGGCAACGGTGAAGCCGACATGTGCGTTGTGACCTGCCCACTCGAAGGTCCGGGAGTCCGCATTGAGAGGGACAAGTCCGATGGTAAGTGGTACTGGGTGAAAGATGAGGTGCTTCCATGAACTGGGTACAATTCTGCATCGTCATGGGGTGTGCGTCGTGGGCGCTGGCTGGCACAGAGATGTTTCGGGACTGGGTTAGGGGCGCACTGACACTGACCGGCTTCGTCTGGCTCATCGCCGCCGTCATCGTAGCCCTGTGTGGAGGTGGAGCATGACCGCAATCACCGCCGCATTCGCGCTGGGGGGCATGGCATGAACGGAGTCCATTTCAGCAGCGCAACCAACGAATGGGCGACACCGCAAGGCCTATTCGATGAATTGAATCGGGAGTTCCGGTTTACACTTGACCCATGCGCCACCGCGGAGAACGCTAAGTGCGAGCGGTACTACACAAAAGCCGACGATGGTCTTGCGCAGGACTGGTCTGGTGAGCGCGTGTTCTGCAATCCTCCATACGGACGCGAGATCGGGAAGTGGGTTGCGAAGTGCGCGAGTGGCCAAGCGGATCTGTCGGTCATGCTGATACCGGCACGAACCGATACCGCAGCATGATCGTGGTATTCAGGAGGAGCGATGGCTAATCACTGGCAGGAGAATTTTGGAAAGGGAGCCGGTCAACACAAGTGGAACGAGGTTGACACTGCCGCACTGGTGCTTGTGCTTCTCGTGAACAACGCGATCATATTCCTTGTTCTCGCAGCATTGGGGAGGCTCCCGTGGTAACTATGACTGCATGTTTCGCGCTGTACAACGCCGTGCTGGGCTGGCTGCGCGGGACAGGGGAAGGACAGGTCATGACCCAGGAGGGCGACTACGGCAGCAACGTGGTGCATCCGTGGAACTGCGGCGTTCGAGGCCACAGGTTTTTCCGATGGTATCACGCCATAGACGGCACGAAGGACGCCATGTTCATCGGCCTCGGCGTGTGGCTGGCACTGTCGTTCGTCTACCAGTGCATAGTTGAGCTTATTGGTGTGCCGCTCAGTTGGTATAATATCCAGCTTGTGTCCTATGGTCACATAACAGAAACGGTCTGGATGACTGCCCTTGCCGGTGCTGTCATCTGGCTCTGCTACGAACCGGGACATTCGTTCGCGCGGTATCGTCGGTTCGACAACAACGGGCAGCCGGAACATGTGAATTTTCTCGACCTTGTAATCAAGGTGCCGTGGTACGGGTGGCATGCCAATTCAGGCGCGCTCGTTGAGCATGTCGGCTGGTACTGGCGGCAGGCGCTACCGTTTCATGCGCAAGTCTGGATCATGACGCTCGTTCGCCTGGCGCTCGTAATCGGGCTGCTGGCGATTAACCTGTAAGGAGTCGGCTGGTGGCGGCAGAAATGCACATGGGGGCAACCATGTATCTCGCCCAGAGCAATCATTCCTGCGTTCATGTCCGGCATCCTCGCCGGGGAAGCATGGCGCGTGGTTTAAGCGAGGTCGCCACCAGCCGTAAGATTAACCTGTAAGGAGGATGGTATGGCGGGTGCAGATGATGAGCGTGATATACACGACGCATCGTAAGACTGCCAAGCATGGGCGGGTTCGGCCTAAGGATTGCGAAGGCTATCATGCTGGGTTTACCGACGAGCAGACCCAATGAATCCACCCGCCGACCAATATAAACCAGCCCGCGAGGGCAAGGAGGACCGATGAGCGAACGTGAGCAGAAACAAGATAAGGGGGCGGCGCAATGGATGTGATTCGACATATAGGGAAAATGAGAATCGGTAGTAAACAGCGTGACGTCTCGTTGTTTAAATGTCGCGCATGTGGTGCGTACCGGATCAAAAGAACTTATGAGGGTGGCCGCATGAAGGGGTGCAGCAATTCATGTGCGCACCAGAAAGATAACGTTGAGTGGTATCGGTACGTAAAAAGGCCGAAACACCCAAGAGCGACAAAGGATGGTCGAGTTCCACAGCAAATCTTAGTCATGGAAGCGGCTATCGGAAGACATTTGCATGATGACGAAACAGTACATCACATCAATGGCAATAAACGCGACAATGGAATTGAGAACTTGAGCCTCATGAAGGTCGCGGAGCACAGAAAACTACATGGCGTACGGGCAAAAGTGTTGAATAGCCAGATTGTCCGCGAGATAAAAGCAGACTTGGCTGCTGGGATGCCTCGCGGTGAGGTGATGGCAAAGTACAATATTTCTCCGACAACTGTCCGGGATATACGCATAGGCAAAACATGGGGAAATGTGAAGCCAATACAGTGTGCAACTGGCCCCTGGTGCAGCGACATGAGCAAGATGCCGAGAGGCTGGCATGATATGCTACTACTTGAAGACGATCACGGAGTCTACCACGTTTTTCGCGGAGTTGCTGCGTGGAGCGAAAACATAGTTCGCTGGGCACCCATCTACCCGCTCAAGGAGGCCGACCATGCCTGACCCGACGATCCCTGCAGAGGTGGAAGCAGACATCGATACATTGCAATCCGTAATCGGGTATGTCCCAACATGGCTTGAAGCACTCATCCGTCTCCGCGCCTACATCGCGCACCTGCTGCGGTGCCAGCGGGCGATGGCGAAGGCAATGCATGGAAGATGGCGAAAATGTACGATATGTGATGTCAAAGTACACCCACGATATGGATGCGTGGATGCACCGGACAAATGCCCGTCACCCGCCGACATCGAGCGGCACTTCATGGAGGAGGCCGAGAATGGCTGAGAAATTCTGCTGCAAGACCGCGACCGTCAACAGGCCTGGTGGCGTGACCGAGACATTCTACGGTAAAGGCGAACCCTGCGTCCTCGCGCCGGTGCTGCTGGAAGCGACCTCAATCATCCGTGATATTGTGAAATCAGCGGAACCCAATATGTACAACTCATGCCACGTACTCTTGAGGCGGGATATGTTCGACGGCATGAAGGCCGCTCTCGACCGCGCCGAAT
>Ga0172381_10001311_pt1 | contig 29545 bp, 70 predicted proteins | sample Leawel6488metaG_FD_119754 | JGI IMG/M metagenome (GOLD analysis project Ga0172381, IMG submission 119754) | Leachate microbial communities from a municipal landfill in Southern Ontario, Canada - Leachate well 64-88 metaG | ecosystem: Engineered > Solid waste > Landfill > Unclassified | place... | reverse complement strand
TATAATTATTCTATTCCTGATGACACAGTAGGTTGGTTTGCTGTTATGGTAGACATTCATAATTAAAAAGGAGGAAAAATGGAGAGAAAAGATATAAACCCTGCTGATTTTGTTCGTATCGATGAAAGCAATTTCAATTATGAGTTGTTAAGACAAGCCAATCTTGTACAGAGTCTTACTGAAGTAATAGCAGAAGCTGAACGGGATTTAGCACGTCGAAAGGAAAATTATAAAGACCTTGTACGTGCAGAATTAGGAGATAAGATAAGGTCCGATCCTGCTAAGTATGGTTGTGGTAAAGCTACAGTAGCAGAGGTAGAAGCAGCAATAGTCCAGCAACCAGAATACCGACTTGCATTTGAAGCCTTTATCAATGCCGAATATGAAGTAACGGTTTTACGTGGGCTTGATAGAGCATTGGATCATAAAAAGTTTAGCCTTGAGCAATTGTCTTGGAGAGAGGGGAAAGGGCTTTATTCAGAGCCTAATGTATCACAGGAGAGAAGAACAGACACTAGCACCCAGGCGCGGAAAGAACAGGAAGAATACCTTAATAGGGAAGATAAACCAGAAGGTGAAACTACACGGCGCGGTAGATTTGGGAGAAAGGATTAAATGGAATTTTTACAGTACTCAGTGACATGTATCTTTTTCTTGTTTTTAGGATACCTTATAATTAGGCTTTTATCGAAGGCGGTATTTAGGAGTTGGAAAGAGGTGTTTCATATAAGAAAGGAGGAAAAGTAAGATGTATAATTATGTTGGAAGGGATACTATATTAAAAATATGAATAAAGGAAAGTTTGGTGCTATCTTCTATGTATACTTATACCTAGACCCCGAAAACCTTGACCCTTTTTATGTTGGAAAGGGGAAAGGTAAACGGGTATGGGATCATTTAAAAATGAAAGGACAAATAAATTCATAAGTAAAATAAAAAGCATTGTAAAATCAGGCAAAAAGCCTTTTATCATTATTTATCAAGATAATCTCTTAGAACAAGATGCTTTTGAACTTGAGAAAGAGCTAATTACATTTTATGGTAGAAAAGATATAAACACAGGTTGTTTATGCAATCTTACTGGTGGTGGTGAAGGTTCAGGAGGTCATACTTGGTATCCTTCTGAAGAAACTAAAAATGCCATAAGTGTTGCCAAGAAAGGTATTCCATTTACGGAGGGGCATAAAAAGAATCTGAGTATTGCTCATATAGGTGTGTCTAACGGTTCATGTTCTGAAGAAACTAAAAATGCAATTCGCAACGCTCAGAAAGGCATCCCAAAAGGACCATTATCTGATAAGCATAAGAAAAATATAAGCATTTCCCTTAAAGGCGTTCCTAAATCTGAAGAACATAAAAAGAATATGAGAAAACCCTTGTCTGAAGAACATAAAAAAGCTATTAGTGACGCTCATACAGGAGTTCCTAAAGGCCCTCATTCTGAAGAAACAAAAAAGGCAATGAGTATATCTCATAAAGAATATTGGAGAATCAGAAAGAAAAAACTAAAAGAGGAAAAATAATCGTTAATTTTTATGAAAAGCATAGTAAAATAAAAGTAAATATACGGAGGAAAGGTAAATATGAGCAAATTAGCGGATTTGAAAGCAGAGGGAGAACGGGAAGACATTATTGCAGCACAGGAACAATCAGAAAAGTCGAGTAAAGGAGGGGATTTTCCTGATTATTTACGACCAGAAATTGAGTTGAGTAAATGGTTTCCTAAATGTGGTCAAAAGGTAGGAGAATCAGTATTGAATATATTTGATATTATTTCCTATCTTAATGGAGAATATGCACCACTTTGGGGGAGGAGGATATTAAATGAAGAAGGGAAGCATGTAAGATCGTATACATTGCCTATATGGAGACATGTTAAAGTTGGTCCTGGAGAAGAAATTGTAATTTGTCCAAACAAGACGTTTGAGAAAAAACATGCTTGTCCTATATGTGAGGACTATGAAAGACAGATTGATGGGGTAGAGTATAGTAAGGATGAAAATAGTCCTTATCAGAAAATAAGGACTAAACTTTTTCCTAAGTACAGAAATCTTTATAATGTTTGGGTTGGTTCGACTAATGCGGATATAGAGAAGGGTATTCAAGTATATGATGTCTCAAACTGGATTATGGAAAAGGAGTTGCTCAGTCTTTCTAAAACAAAAGATGGGAAAGAACCCATTCCATTTTCAAGTTGGTCAAAGAAAGGTCGATCAGTTCAATTTGATTATGAGAAAACTGGACAGAATACGACAAAGATAAAGGGTCTTAAGCTTGTTAGAAGGGTTGATCATGAAGATGCTGAAGGAAATGAAGTGCTATATGAAATACCTGATGATATTTTGGAACAAGCTTTTTGTCTCGATGAAATAGTTCTTATTCATGGCGACAAAGGTGGAGGCGAAATCGACTGGAATGAAAATTATCAAACCCTTTATGAAATGCATTATGGGGAGAAAGCTCGTGCAGCAAGGGTAGAGAAAGAAGAGGCAAAGGAAATAAGTAGACAGAGAGGTGCAAGGACAGAAACAAAAGAGGAACCTGTTAAGGATGAACCCGTAAGGTCCGGTAGGGGTGCCGCTAGCTCTGATAAAGGACAGAGAGAGGAAAGCGGATGCCCTAAAGGGACCTTCGGGAAAGATAATGGTAAACATAATGAGTGTAGTGATTGTCCTATCTTTGATCTTTGTTGTGACGATCACGATAGGAATTGGAAGGAAAAGGAACTAGAGAAACCTAAAGAAGAAGCCCCAAGATCAGGGAGATTTGGAAGGAATAGAAGCTAATGAGAAAGAAGCATATTTGTTCTATAGAAGAATGCAATAGTTTTGTAGTTGGTTTTGGTTTATGTTCAATGCATTATCAAAGATTGAAAAGAAATGGTGATCCATTGAAATTAGTTATGAGAAAACAAGGAACGGGAGGTTACGATAGTAGTGGATATTTTGCGTATGGAAAAGGAGATGCTGTTTGTAGAGAGCATGTACTTATTGCAGAAAAAGTATTAGGCCATAAATTATCAAAAGGTGTAGAGGTACATCATGTAGATAGTAATAAAGGAAATAATGTCAACACTAATTTAGTCATATGCCAAGATCATAAATATCATGCGTTGCTTCATCAACGCACAAGAGCATTAAAGGCATGTGGTCACGCTAATTGGTTAAAGTGTGATTATTGTTGTGAGTATGCTAGTATTGAAAATTTAGATATTTATGGTAAGAATAATGAAAGTGTTAGACATCGGGAGTGTTACAATAGTTATCAAAGAGAACGTTACAGGAATAGGGGCTGAGTAATAAATAATTATAGTTGTTGGGGTGGGTAAATATAAGCACTTTGGCTTAAGAGCGATAACGAGACTGGTGAGAACATGGTAAAGTCCAGTATAGGAGTGTCTAATAAGGCTATGACAATACTCTTATTGACGTTTGCGTTCCAAAGAGTAGTCCCATGCCGGTTATATCGGGATTATGAAAGGCTCTTCAAACCCTAACACTTGTATTGAAATTAAGGAGAATCTATATGAGAGGAACAGTAGCAAAGCAGTTAAGAAAAGAAGCGAGAATGTATTTTAAAGTAGCTCCTGATAAAGAAATCTATTTTGATACTTTTGTAGGAAAAACAGATAGTAATGGTAAACCTGTTGTAGATAGAAGAACAACTATTACTTGCGAAGGGTATAGGAAAGAATACTAGAATCTGAAGAGGAAATATAATGGGTAAAATAAGTGATACAGGAAGAGAAATTAAAAGCTTTTGTTGGTTTCAAGATCAAGATGGAAGAGTAAGACCACAAGAAGGCCAGAAGTTTATTTTTACAAATGAATATCACGGTTCTTATGATCTTGATTGGATCGTTGTTTACGAAGACGATAGGGAAATTGCAAGACATAATCCCAAAATGGTTGGAAGTATATTTTGGAAATAAGGAGGAATAATTGGGTTTACGAAAGAATCTAGTAGATGAAATAAAGAAAGAGATAAGGAAGGGACCAGAACCTGTTAAGCCGATAAAGTGTCTTTCCACGGGTAGTACCCTACTAAATCTGGCAATGACAGATAACCCTTATGGTGGATGGGTAACGGGTTCATTTAATTCACTTGTTGGGGATTCTGATACAGGAAAAACCCTTATGCTCTTACAGGCATTTGCGGAAGCTAATAGAAACCCCTATTTCAAGGATTATGACTTATATCATGATGAACCAGAAAGCAAGAACTTATTTGATCTTACTCAATTCAGGCTTGAAGAAAGGCTTGACAATAGTATATGTTCAGTAACAGTTCAGGAATGGATGGCAAATTGTTGGAAATTGGTTGGAATGAAAAAGCCTTTTATTTATGGGCTTGATAGCTTTGATAGTGTGGGAAGTGATGAAGAGCGCGGAAGATTTGATGAAATGGTAAAACTATTGAATAAGGGTTCAGTAGTAGAGACACAGGGAAGTTACCAAACAGAGAAGGCAAAAAATGCTAAGGGATTGATAAGAGAAATAAAGCCCTTTATCAAAGAAAGCAATAGTCTTATGATCGCCATTTCCCAGACTATTGACCAAATAGGAAAGGGCTTTGGTGGGAAGACACGAGCAGGAGGGCATTGGCTTAAATTCAATAGTACCCATGAAATATGGCTTAGAGTGGTAGAATACATAAAGAAACGAGAGAGGAAAATTGGTGTACGAGTAGAGGCACAGATTAAGAAGAATCATTTCAATGGAAAACTTCGTAATGCGGAGTTTGATCTTTACGGTAATTACGGAGTAGATGATATTGGTTCGATGCTGGATTGGATGATTGAGGAAAAGTTTTGGAAAAAGGGGATTGAGAAGCATCCGAACATTATAGATACAGGTGATGATTTTCCTCGTGAGTTTACATGGGAATCTCTTAGAAAGCACATAGAGGAAAATTCTCTTGAAGATAAACTCAAAGTGATAGTAGGAGAGTGTTGGAATCAAATAGAGGAAGAGATTTGTCCAAAATTTAAAAGTAAATATTAAGGAGATTAAAGTGGATTATGAAGTAGTTTTGAAAGAATTGTATAGTCCTTTTATGAAATATCTTACTGATAATGGGTATGCTTGGGATAGTGATATTTTGATAGAGGAATACATGGTAAATGTATCATTCGCTATTCGTATTCCTGATAAGGATGCACCCATTCATTTGACAAATACATTTACAACCGATTATTTTGAAAGTTTTAGCTTTGATATGCAAGATGCATTTGAAGCAGCAATAGAGAATAGAATATCACAGGAGGAAATATGAATCTCATTGAAGCGTGGAATAAATTTGAAGATGAAACGAAAATAGTAAATAGTAGGGGAATACGTATAGATAAACACGTTCCTAGAACTTATATATCAGACGAAGATCGGTTTTGGAGTTGGTTTGGTGGTGTACCCACTTCTTATATACTTGATGACACATAGGAGAAGGTAAAAGAGAAAAAGAAAGAAGTATTTATGTTTACTTCTGGTACTGAAGAAAGACGAAATGAAAAGGTAAAGCTATTTGATAAAATACCAAAAGGGGTTAAAGTAGTTGTTACTTATGAGTGGGAAGAATAATGGAAGATATAAAGCATCATTATTTTTGTGTTCTGTGTGGAGAAAGCCTTTATGAAATAGGATTGGGTTTTCTTCAATGTAAGAAATGTAAAACCCAATTTTTACCTACTATGAGAATAAGGGATGAAGTGGTTCCACCGGGACAACACCTGAATGAGTGTTGTTTATCGTGGATACAAACAGGAGAAATGGAATGAAAGTAGTTCTTAACGAGGAAGCAAATAGAAGAGTTAAAACAGCCTTATTGGAGTTGAAGTATGCGGGGTTTATTCCTAATTTCAATATTTATTTAGATGAATTGGATATAACAGCTTTTGGAGGACCAAGAGAAGGACTGGTTACAGCAAAAGCAAAGTTTGAATTTATTGTTCCTGATTCTATGTTAGAAATTATAAAGGAGTAAAATGTCTAATCACGCCGGAATAGATGTAGGAGTAAGCGGTGCAATTTGTATTCAAAATGATAAAGGTAAAATCCTTGACCTTTTGGATATGCCTTGCATAGTATCAATACTTGGAAAAACTGTTAAAGGAAATGACAAAAAGAAGAGGGACTTAGATGGGCCTAGAATAAAAGACCTACTTCGGGAGTGGGAAGTCATGCATTGCTTTATTGAGAAAGCCCATGTTATGCCTTCGGACGGGAAAGTCGGAGTTGGAAATTACATGATGGGATATGGGATACTCATGGGCTTATGTATTGGTTTGGAAATTCCTTATACGCTCGTAACCTCGCAGTCATGGAAGAAGAAGCTTATGTTTGGCATGGGTGGAGATAAGGGTGAAAGTATTATTAGAGCAAAACAGTTATTTCCTGAATTAAAACTGGATAGAAAGCGGGATCACGGGCAAGCTGATGCAGTTCTTATAGCTGAATATGGGCGGCAGAATCTTACTTGAAAATAATTACTAAAATTTTTGAAAAGTAAGTTATAATAAAAGTATGAAAGCAATTAAACATAGTCGGCATTTCAAAGACATAAAAGACGAAAGCGTTGGTACGAAATCTATAAGTAGGAGTGGTTCAATTCCACAATTGTCTTTTATGAGCGCAACTTTGAATTCCGACTTTAATATTTATAAGGAGGATTAGATATGGAAACATTCAGTGTAGTAATTCATATTTTGGGTCTTATTTTAGGGGTGCTTAATACTGTAGTATCACAAGAGAAAAGGGGTTGGGTATGCGCCACACTGTGGTGCTTATCTTCTTTTTTGTATTCTATAAGATAGGGATAGAATGTCAAGAAAAGATATAAGTGATTATCAAGTACTCCTTGCTTATAAAGCTTGTAAAAGTGCAATAAATAATCACAAGAATGGAATAGATATTTATCCCGATGAGCTATTGCACGAAGTAATGAAACAGCCTATAAAGGTATGTTGGGCTGCAATGGAAAGGGCGTGTGATAGAGGGCTTATTGAATATGGCGGTAATTTAAGAGGTGGTTGGATAACGGAAGAGGGAATGAAATTATTAGCAGAGAAATGGGCAGAGAAAGTTCTGGAAGAGAATATCAAAGGTTCCATCGATATTGAAAATCCTATTGGGATATTATAAGGAGCAAATAGTGAAAAAGAGGATAAGAGAAATACATTATATTGTAACTCAGTATTGGCTTGAATATTATGCAGATGGTGCTTGTACTCTTTGCGGCAATAGTGGGATAATAGATACTCGTGGTACTAAAACCCTTGTTGGTTGGGATGTCGGAAGAGTGAATTATTGTATTTGTCCCAATGGCCAAATAATGAGAAAGGCGGGGTTTGATTTAAATGCTTAAGTCACTAATCACAGATAATTTTCGTACCCATAAACATTCTGAATTGAATTTCGTTCAAGGCGTAAACGTGTTGCTAGGCCTTCCAGGGAGCGGTAAAACCAATATTCTCAGAAACTTGAAATGGGTTATAAGTAATAGACCAAGCGGTACACGTATGCGCAGCAAATTTTCATCTAAAAAGGAGGTAACGAAATCAGTTCTTGCATTTGATGATTATAGTATTGAGATAGCAAAATCCCTGGAAGGCAGCACTTCATATTCCCTGTCGAAAGATGGTAAACCTATTGACGAATTTGCAAAAGTGAATAAAGATGTTCCTGATATAATAGCTCAAGCTCTTAACATATCTGAAACCAACATACACTCGCAGCTAGATAGTCCTTATCTCATTACTCAAACCCCCGGTGAAGTAGCAAGGGTTTTGAATAAGATCGTAAAAATAGAACAGACAGACGGGTGGATATCAAGCCTTACCACGGAAGTAAACAGCTTAAATAAAACTGTGGAATCATCTAAATCTTCTCTTAAGAAAGAACAGGAAAAGTTGGAGCAGTATAAAGACCTTGATGAAATGGAAAAGGATATTATTGGTCTTGAGAAATTAGAACAAGACTTTGAGGGAACTAACGAGGATATCGCGGCACTTGGATTTTTGCTTTCAAATATTGACAGGATACAAGTCAAGATAAACACCCTTATTGATGTAAAGGCGTTAGAAAAGGAATTGGCAAAGGTAAGCAATGATTTTAACCAGTTCAAAACCCTTTCTGTTGATATTGATGATTTGGATAACCTTTTACGAGGTATTGAGAATGTCAATGAAAGATTGGAAGCAATTCCTGATGTATTGGATATGGATATGCTCCTATCCTCTATACAGGTTTCATTTATGGGCGTCGAGGAAACTAGATGGAGAATAGAATTACTTGAACAGTTTATACAGGCAGAAAATGAACTAAAAGCTCTTGAAGAGGACATCGCGGATTTTGAACCTGTTGTAACTGTACTAGAGAATAAATTCAGGGATTATCAAAATGTAAATATAGGCGTTATTTCGCTTGAAAATGTTTTGGTAGGGATAAATACTAAGGAAAGGGATAAAAACGCTGCTACGGGCAAATTTGAAGACTTAGCGGGGTGTTTTAAATCCTATTTAGAGTCCGTAGGAAGGTGCCCAACTTGTTATAGCGAAATTAATGAGAAAAAGATAAAGGAAATGGTGGGGTGATGTTAAGGCAAGTTAGGCTTCATAATGGTCAAACAGCTTTATTTTTAGATATGATAGAGATAGGTAGAGTATTCAAATTTAGGGATTCAAAACACTTTGGATTAGAATTGTATGGTATTTATTGGAATACAGAAGGAAATATATGTTCCGGTGGAGATGTTATTAAATCCTTTTTGAGAAAACGAGACGCTATAGCTTATGCAGAAAAGGTTAAAGGATAATTATGCCAGATATTACATTATGTAAAGATGAATACTGTAAGATAAAACATACTTGTTATCGATATAAAGCCAAGCCCTGTATGTATCAGTCGTATTTTACCTATTCTCCAAGAAGAGAAAAAGACCTTGTAAGGAGTAAAAACGTTTATTGCTTATTTTTTATACAGGTGGAGAAATGAAAATATGTTCTGTTATTAGTTGTGAGAGAGAAGCTATAGCTAGAGGTTACTGTGGTAAACATTGGCAAAGATGGAGTAAATATGGCTATCCAACTATAATAACTCAAAGGGAACGAGGAATGGGTGGATTATCTGAAAAAGGCTATATTATGAAAACATTTGATGGGAAGAGAAAAAAGGAACACATAGCAATTGTTGAAAAAGTATTGGGGTACGAATTACCAAAAGGAGTGGTGGTTCATCATATAGACGAAATAGAAAGTAATAATTTAAAGAATAATTTAGTTATTTGTCAGGATGATTCATATCATAAAATTATTCATCAAAGAATGAGAGCATATAAAGATTGTGGTCATGCTAATTGGAGAAAATGCAAGTTTTGTAAGGAATATGATAAGCCAGAAAATTTAGTAATTAGAGAAAGAAGCAGTATCTATCATTCTTCTTGTAAGAACGAGTACGCGAGATTAAATAGAAACAAAAACATGGGAGTTATATAAATGCACTTTCTTCTTCTATCAGATATACACGCTCGTTCAGATAGTCCGATATGTAGAACAGATGATATTTCTAAGGCTTTTATTAGTAAATTTGAGTTTATTCTTAGGTATGCTGAAAAAGAGAATGCAATAATATTACATGCGGGTGATTTATTTGATACCCCAAGAAGTTTAAGAACCTTGTATAATATTATGACGTTACTTAATAAATATAGTTCGGTGGGATTTTATGGCGTTCTTGGTGGAAAATCCCACGATTCTTATTTGTATTCTACTGATTTAACGGGAGTAACATGGGGACTTCTTCAAGAAGCAGGGAAGATAAAAAGGCTTACTGATAAAGCAGTAGAGGTGCGGGAAAAAGAATTAACGGGTTGTAAAGGGCCAAGTTTTGTCAATCTTTATGGAGCATCTTATGGCGAAGAAGTTCCAAAAGCAGAAGACCCTAAATCTTTTAATATCCTAGCCATTCACAAAGAAATTAGTATGAACAAAATGTTTAGGACTCAGGAAAGATATTATGCTCCTAAGTTCCTTGGTGATAACCCAGATTATAATTTGATAATATGCGCGGATATCCATCAAAAGTTTATGTACAAGGCGCCTTCAGGTAGAATTATTTTGAATAGTGGCCCTTTGCTTAGACTTGAAGCAGATGAAGCAAGTCATGAACCAGGATTCTTTGTATATGACACCGAAATGAAAAAAGTTGATTGGGTAAATGTTCCTCATGAACCGGCAGAGAATGTAATTTCAAGAGAGCATCTTATTAAAAAAGAAGAAATGGACACGATGCTTGAAGGTTTTGTAAAGGCAATCAAAGAGGATAGCCAAGGAATGGGATTGTCATTCCAAGACAATTTAAGTGCTTTTATTAAGGAAAATGAAATAGAGGAAGAGGTAAGGATGATTTTATCAAGAACGATGCAGGGAGATAGGAAAGACAAATGAAATGTGATAGTTGTGATAATAAAGGTTATCATGCTTCTGGTTCATTCTATTCCGTAGCTGAAGGTGGTGATGATCCGTATTCTTACGATTTTTGTGGGGAAGGTCATTGGGGCGGTGGGTATCCTGAAGAAGAAATTGGCGAGGATTAAATTGATCTTTGGAAAGATTGCAAGGATTATAAGGAAAAGAATAATGATAATAATAGGTAATGTATGCTCAAATTGTAATCATGTGCTTGATGAGGAATTATTTGAAGATGAAAACGGAATGATTGTAGAGGGGGAATGGTGGAGTGAATTTTATTGTCCTGATTGCAATGCTCAACTATCTGTTGAAATAGATTTTCCTGTAAATATTAAACTTGAGGAGATAAAATGAAACTGTCTAAAGAGGAAATAGGAGTATTGAAAGATTTTATTTGGGCAATAGTTGATGATGTTATAGATACGCATGAACGTGATTTTCATGGTGTAGAAAGCGGAAATTGCTTACAATTACCTATAAATCAGAAATTGTTTGATAAGACTTTCTTGAAGGATGAAAGTAATTGTGATAAAGGAGGAAAATAATGATTGATACGAAAGTGATAGAAAAAAAGATCAATACCTTCAAATCTGAATTAGATGCAGCACGAACAGATCGGGATAAGTTAGAAGGAGAACTGTCCGGCCTTACTAAACGTCTTAAGGATGAATTTGGATTTGATAACATAGATAAGGCACAGAAGGAATTGGAAAAGTTGAAAAAGGAAAAGGAAAGCCTTGAATCCGATCTCACTAAGGGGATACAAGATATAGAAACTAAGTACAATATTGGTGAATGAAAATGGATATAGCAAGAAAAGAAGAATACGGAGAAAGCCCCATTAGTTCTTTTACAAAATATGTAAAGGAAATTGCAGATAAGAAATGCTTTGTTTGTGGCGGTAGTGGATTTGTCCTTCAAGGATGGGGTATTTGTAGGTGTGTTCCTAAAGATAAATTGGTTAAATTCGGCTATTTACAATACGGTTGGCTATGCAAGTAGAAAAATATCGCCGTATCCTTGAACAGAGAAAGGGAGAGAGAAGAAGTATTGAAACCAATATCTCACAATACCAAAAAGATATAGAATCCTTTACTATTCAACGAGACCATACAATTAAGGCGCGTTGGGTTATGTCAGAGGTAGCAAAGCGTACACAGCAAAGGTTTAGTACAAGGATAGAAGAATTGGTTACTATGTTGTTAGTATCTGTGTTTAATAGGCCCTTTCATTTTCTCGTTGATTTTGTCATTCAAAGGAATAAACCCGAATGCCGATTACTTGTATATGAAGGACCGGAAAAGATAAGAGAAGAAATGCTAGATGAAGCTTTTGTACCGGATGAAGAAATGGGTGGTGGAAGTACAGACGTTATAGCATTTGGCTTGAGAGTGGTTCTTTGGTCAATGGAAAATCCCCGAAGTAGAAATGTGATGATACTTGATGAACCCGGTAGATTTACAGGGGCTTTAGTGTCATTATTTGGTAAAATGATAAAAACTATTAGTCAGGAATTGAATCTTCAAATCATTATGGCGACTCATGAAGAAGCTCTTATTGATATAGCTGATAGAGCATTTAGGGTAACATATGATGGCAAAATAAGTCATGTAGAACAATTAGGACAAGAGAAAGACGAAGGTGAAGTAAAAGAGGAACAGGTTAAACCAAAAAGATTTAGTAGGAGGTCATAAATGATTAAAGACATAGAAAGTAAAAATGGTAAGGAAACAGAAGTAGTATTTATTACTTGTGATTGTGGTGGAGAAATTCTTAGAGTGGAGAAATGGGATGATAGTTGGGGATTATTTACTATTCAGATGTATAGAACTTCTGCATTTGGGTTTTGGGGAAGAGTAAAGATGGCCTGGAAATATTTTCGTTATGGAGAACTTTATGGGAATGATATGACGGTAGGAAAAGATGATCTGAAAGGGTTGATAGAGTTTCTTGGAAGTACAAAGGAACTACTTGAGGAGGAAGGGAAATGACATACGATGAGAGAAAACTTTTACTTGAGGGAATGACAAAAAATGTCCTTATTCAGGAGTGTCAAGATATGATGATTGAATGGGATGATGATAAAATAGAAAAATTGTATACTAAACGCGAAGCTGATTTTGGTCCTGCGGTTGAAATAGAACATAGAATGCTTCAATCATTAGTGGCTCTTAGAGAATTAGGATTTAATTTAGTAAAAAAGGAGGAAGGGAAATGATTGAGAGGAATAAGGTACTGTGGACTACATTTAGTATTGGAGCACTTAAAGATGAATGGGGGCAATTTGATTTACTGACGAAGGTTATTTGTGCATATGAAATTGATGACTATGGTAGTTTGTGGACAGGATTTAGTTTTTGTTCTCCTAGAGATTTTTATGTAGGGAAGTATAATAGGGCAAAAGGAAAGCAACTTGCAAGTGATAGGCTTGAAGTGAATAAAACTATTAATCCATATGTTACTATTCATATATCTGGATTAATGGATGAGAGTATTCAGGAACGGGATATTTATCCACTTCTTAAGAGGATGATGCTTATTGAAGCTAAACTTATGGGTATATTTTGGATGTATGACGTGAGAATGTCTGATATTTATTAGGAGGTTTTATGAAAATATTGGCGTTAAATAGAGGTAATGAGATATTAAGAGAGATTGAGCATATTAAAAAACAAATGTTTGCAATAGATACGGCTATGAAACATAATCAGCCTCCTATTATCATTCATCTTGAGTATGGGGATGATTTTGTAACTCCTAAAAGTATGAAGTTAGATAAAGTTATTTTTATTCCAATAAGAGAAGTGTATCAGAACGAACTTAACGAACTACAAAAAGAATTGGAGGAATTATAATGAAATTACGATTTGAAGAAGTATCACCAGAATGTCAAACCCTTGTTAATGATGTAAGAAAGAAGTATTTCCCCGAACTCTCTCAAGCCAACATAAAAGTACTGTTTGATTTGAAAAAGACTAGTAGGAGTAAACGTCTTGTACTCGGTAGAATAATGAATCCTAATGAATTTATTAGGTATCTTACAATTCTTGAGATTGATGGGGGTTATGATTACGTGATGGTACTTGATAAAGTAGGTTGGGAAGTTCTACCAAGAGAAGATATGGTAAGGATTGTCAGGCATGAACTAAGGCACACATATGTGGACATAGAGAAAGATGATCGAAAACAATGTTATAAGTTAGTAGACCATGATTTTCAGGACTTTTACGAAGAGGTGGAGCTTAATACAGATGATCCTAATTGGTGTTCCCGTGCAGCTATACTCATTGAAGATGTATATGACCAGAGAAAGGAAGACGCTAAAGAGAAAGCAGAGGACGGCACACCAAAACGTGGTCGCGGAAGACCTAGAAAAGTATAATGAACGCAATAACACAGGCTCGTTGTCTTAAGCTCATACTTTTGATAAAGGAGAAGGAAGACAATACACAAAGGAATGAACTATACACAATAATGATGCCGGACCTTATAAAATGGGTCCGGTCGTATCTAAGACGAAGTAAGGTGAAAAACCCTGATACACCTTTTTATCATAATGGGAAAAATGAAGCTCTATCTTTATCATGGGATTGTTTTATTTATGGGCTTGAGCGTATTTGTGCGTATAAGGAGATAACTATTCCAATAAGAAACCATTTTAGTATTGCAACGTATCAGTGTCTTGGCCAGATGCTTAATAAGGAAAGAATAGTTGATAGGTATGAGATTGGTTTTAGTGATTTACCTGAAGGAAAGGATGAAGATAACAATTTATCAGAAGAAGAGATAATGGATAAGGATAAGATAATAAGTATAAGAGATGACAACTGCGAAATCAATTTATCGTCAAGTATAATAAGTGGAAGAGATTTTTTACACATGTACAGGGAATCTCTTAATGACAGTGATAAGATAATATTTGATGATGTATTAACAAGTATGATAAGTGGAAATACAAGAAGTATTATAAGAAAGGGGGGTAAAAGTCGTCCTTATACTTGTGAGACAAAAAGGAGATTTAAGCACCTAATAGGGTTTTTTCTTTCTCAGGTGCTTAAATGAATTATCTTTTTTTTTACAAATATAAAAGGTTTAAAAGGAAAATGTAGTAATTTATCAAGGGAAGAAGAACTCGATTTGATACATCGAGCTCAAAATAACGACTGTAAAGCTAGGGATACTCTTGTATTATCTAATCTCGGGATTATTATTGGGTTTGTTTTAAAATACAGAGGTAAATTTAGAGATTTAGATGATATTTATCAGGAAGGTGTACTTGGTTTTTTGCACGCGATAAGAAAATACGATTTTGAAAAGAGTAATGGATCTAGGTTATCAACATATGCAAGCTTATGGGTAAAACTATATATACAGAGATTTATTGTGTATAATAGGTTCATTGTAAAAATGGGAACAAACGCATTAACAAGACAATCATTTTACCAACTTATTCAAATAATGGATGAGTTAGATAAAGGAGAAGTGAAGGAAAACAAGTATGAATTATTAGCAGACAAATTCAAATGCTCGGAATTTCAAGTTGGGGAGTTAATTAATTTGTTGTCTAATTCTGATGTCCCTATTGATGGTTTTAGTGATGACACTACGTTATTTCTTGCGTCGGACGTAGATGTAGAAAAGGATATTATTCAACGAGATAACATAGAAAATTTAAGGAAATGTTCTATTGTTTTTAAAGAAAGTATTAGTAAAAGAGATAGGTTTATTTTTGATAGCAGGTTTCTTTCTGATAATCCCTTAACTCTTAGGGATATAGCAAGTAAAATTGGTATATCTTTTGAAAGAGTGCGGCAAATAGAAAATGTATTGTTTGATGATTTCAAGGAGTATGTTTTGACAGATAAATTACGTGGTAGAATAAGGAGGAAGAAATGAATGAGACCGATGATAAATTTGAACACCTTCGAGCGTCAGGGGAGTGGAGCAGGTTTTTCATGTTTGCCATTGACCAATATGCCAAAAAAGTGTGCGGAGGCGCAAACCCATTGACTTTTAGCCCGATAGACATAGCTGCTTCATGGGTATGGTTTCAGCAACCAGATAGATTTTGTCGATTATGTCAGGAATGGGAGACACAAGAAAGATGAATAGAGAACAAACAAAGAAAGAGGTAGAAAAATTAAGAGACAGTAATTTTTCTGCATGGGACGTGATTGATAAGGTTGTTACCCTCTTCGCCGATTGGAAAGCCCCGGATGATCATATCGAGGGAGTGGAGGCAATAACCACTGTAAGCATGGTTGCCAAGGTAAGTGATGCCATTATACCTATTCCCTACTCCGAAGAACCGGAGATTATTAAGCGGTTGGTAAGGGCAGCAAATAGAGTTTGCGATAGTTGTGAGGGGTGTTGTGGTAATCCCTGCATGATAAGAGAAGCCCTCACCTGGAATGGTGGTAAGATCAGGGTGAAAGAGTGAGCAAGCCAAGTAAATTACGTCTTGGATTCCTTGAGATGCTAAAGGACTTAACTGAACAGACAGGATACAAGTGGCACTATCTACCTACTATTAGCAGTTCTACGTTAAAAAAGTATGGTTTATGCTCTTATGATAACATTGTAATTACGATGGCATTGAAGAGTGGATATGTAGAAGATAATGGTAATCATCTTTATGGCATTACTGGTAGAGGGATAGAACTTTTGAATAAAGGGCGAATTAAGGTGAAGGAGTAAATTACATGGATGATTCAATGAGTTTTGAAGAATGGTACAAACAAAACAGGTTCTTCTTGGGGGAACTTCCAGTATGGATGGAGGAGCAAATAAAAGAAAATTACCTACGCAAATGGGAGACGGCTCGTCAAGGGATGATTGACGAGAATAAACTTATCCCCGGCACCAACGCCACGATAAAGGATACATGGGAGATTGTACGGTTATGAGCAAAATACCAGATGCTACAAGATGTGTTATTGCAGATAAGGAAATAGATATGTGTATGGTCGTAAGAGAAGGTATATTATCAAAGGAAAAATGCCCTAAATGTGGTCATGATTGGGTAGAAATAATTATACCAATAGTGAAAAATGATTTAGAAAGTCCCGATATTAAAATACAAGCGCATTGCATAAGTTGTGATTGGAGAGGATTAGAAGAGGAGTTAGTATGACAACTGTTGAATTACTAGTTAATAACTATGGAGTTATAATAGGATTGCGTTGGAAAACAATAACAGGAAACTGGTTTTATTCATACGCTATAAATAAGAAGAAATTTTTTAGATTACAATCTTGTGGGGTAAATAAAGGAGTTCGTAAATGAGAATATTAGTGGAAAAATTAACTAAAGAGAACCTTATGCAAAAGGCTTGCGCGTTTACACAAGGAAAGTATGAATCAAAAATACAGCTTGATCAAATATATCAATGTGAGCATAGTCCGATAAGAACACAAATGTTTTGGATAGAGATGTATGATATACCAACATTTGTTAGCACCCATTTTGTCAGGCATAAAGTAGGAGTAGAACATTTTGTTAAATCAAATAGGGGAAAAGAAAATATAGATAGAAATACTCTTGTTAATCATGCAATGCTTATTAATGCACAAGCTCTTATAAATATAGCAAGAAAGAGATTATGCAAAAAAGCAAGTAAAGAAACACAGTTGATAATGCAGGAAATAAAATATCAAATAGCATTATGCGATATTGATCTTGCTCATTTTATGGTTAAGGATTGTGAATACCGAGGTAAATGTGTTGAGGTGACCCCGTGTACTATAAAGAAGGAAAATGTTTTGCAACGTTTACATGATGAAAGGAAAACACCAAAATTTTGTGATAGATGTATTAAGGAAAATAATTGTACAAATTTATACACCCCAAGCTTGGCTTGTTTTGTACGTAAATGAAAGAAATGAAAAAGGGAAGACCAAAGAATAGTATTGAAAGTGTAGATACTAAGACGTTATATAGAATAAGGATAAATTTCAGTGGGGAAGTAAAGACTTTTTATAGGAGTGCGTACAATCCTGTACATGCTCTTGGTATCGCATTAAGAGCATATGAAGGATCTTTGGGAAGAGTAAGTAAGTCATTATGGAAAAGTATTTATCCTTATAAGGACAAATGGAATGTTGAGATAATTCATGAAGATTAAGAAGAAAGGAGGAATTGAGTATGATAAGTAATGACATGTTATTGGGTGTATTAAGAAGTCAGGCATGGGAAAGAGCAAAAGGAGAACTTCAAAGTGTTTTATGGACGTATTCTTCTAGAGATGGTAACAGCGGAGATAAATGGGAATGTATGAATAAAGTAATTAATGATTTTATCAGAGAAGTAGAAAATAATGGGTGGCAAGAATGAAAAAGGAATTATTTGAACGACTTGGAGATTATAAGGAAATTAAGACAAGTTCTGTAGTAAAGGAAGAGTTAGAAGAACAAGGATACGAAGTGGTTTTCCCAAAGAATAATGAATTACAGATAGATATCGACAGCGAAGAAGAGTACCAAATATTTAAAGAGCAGTATGAGATATTATGTAATCATTGGGGAAAACAGAGTTTTGAAATAAAAGAAGAACCCTCATTTAGTGGGTTACCTCATAGACATATAGTAGTTACTTGTGTATATATGGAAAATATATTTGAAGATATATATAAACGCATAGCATTTCAAGCTTGTCTTGGTTCAGATGTAAAAAGAGAGATGTTAAATTTACTTGCAGTAGAAATATATGAGGACAAAACACCAAGCCTGTTTATTAAGAAGAAAGGAGAAAAATAATGGAATGGATAGAATTAGGATTGCCATATTCATATTGGTATCCCGGAGAGCAAGGAGAAACATTTGAACATTTGGGATTGAATAAGCCCGGCACTCTTATAGATATAGGAGACAATAGAATTTATTTGATAGGGCATATTAATCCAAATTGTGGAATATGTGATGATTGTATAGAATTTGCCGGTAGTGTTATTGTAAAGAGATATAAAATAATATGGCAGGAAGATAAATGAAACAATATATGGACCCAGAAACAGGGGAATACGTTAGGTTGGATAAATATTGGAAGAATAATTGGAAATGGTTGGTATATGAAAAAATAGTACTTCCCATATTATTTTTAATTTTTGTTGCTCCGTGGATGATTCCGAGACGTGTATGGAAAAATAGAAAAGTATGTCCGTATTTTGATCAACCATATGGGAAATGTGGTTCCTTACTTATTGCTAAAATAAAACCATGCAGATTAGGAGATGCTAAGGAATACTGTTTTTATTTCAATGTACCGACTAATAGAGGGAAATAAAATGAAATAAAAGGTATTGGAAAACGAGAGTATTTAAGTAGCAAAATAGATCTGGCTTTTATTTTTATGATAAAACCTAACTTAAATGCTATTACTTATGTATCAAACCTATATAGGATAGTGTCAAAACCTTAGTTTTTTATAACGTGAGTGCATAAAAACACTATATATAACTATTATGAAGAAGAAAAAAGATAAAGAAAAAAATAAACCCATATTACAACTAGTTGAAAACAAAAGAAAAAATAATAGAGGGAGAGTAGCACAAAAAGAAGAAAGCCAAGAACAGATAAATGCTTTCCAGATATATTATGATATGGGTAAAGAACGTAGTTTAATAAAGCTTGTAGCCCTAACTCATAGGCATAATGTAACCCTTGCACAATGGAGTAAAAAGTGGAATTGGCAAGAGAGGGTAAAGCAGAAAGATATAGATGTAGCCAAACGAGTGCAGGAACATTTAATAGTAACAGGAGTACAAGTAAAGCAGCATTACCAGAAGAAGATACATAAGCTCATAACCAAGTTCTTTGAATATGTGGATACTTGTAATAAGGAAGCAGAACTTGATCCAGACAATAAGAAACCATATATCCTTATCCGCAATGCAAGTGATTTGGATGCATTGGTTAAATTGGAAATGCTCTTACTCAATGAACCCACAAGTAGAACTTCATTGATAACCAATAACAAGGAATTGGAAGAGTTCTTATCCAGCAATACAGAGGCACGGGAAGCAATTAGGACAGTATATAACCATATGCAGAAAAGTAAATTGAAAGCAGTTGGTGAAGAAGGAAAAGGAGAATAACCAAATGGATAAATCATATAGAGTACAAGAGGATATCAAGTGCTGCTGTACTTGTGATTTTTGTGTTATTTACGAGATTGATGTAGGTTACATATGTACATTGTGTAGCTTATATGTAAACGAACTTGGTATATGTGATAAGTATAAGGAACAGGAATGAAAACCCATGTAATCCTGCATCTTACTATGGATTGGGAATTTGGTAAATCGGAGCTTACTAATTTATTGGGAGATTGAGCAATAGTAAGTTTCGATGGAATGGGGATGGAAGAAATAGAGAAAATAGAATGTTTGCTCATTACCCAGGAACCAGAAAATAAATGTTAAAATTTTTCAAAAGTATAGTATACTAAATATGGAGCGGTCGGATAATTGGTGATTCCAGTAGACTGTAAATCTACCGCCACTGGCTAAACTTGGTCGTTCAAATCGACCCCGCTCCACCAAAATAATAAATATCAGGGCGTGGCGCAGTCTGGTAGCGTTCTCGGCCTGGAACCGAGAAGTCGCTGGTTCAAATCCAGCCGCCCTGACTAAATTATTATAAGGAGTCTTTGTGAATGATAACGAAGAATGGGTAATATTTTGCTTATCAAAACACCAAGTAAGCTGCGAGTCCTGTATTCATTGGGTTGGTGATATGCAGGATTGCGGTGATTTTATTCTTGTATTTTGTGATCATGATAATTGTGGAAAAACAATTATGAAGGAATATATAAATAGCCCCTGTATTTATTTTGATTTGGATACGATAGAGGGGGAAATAGTTGGTAATGAAAGTAATGAGATGGTGAATTAAATGAATAAACTTTCGTGGTATAGGAAGAAAGAAAAAGTATTAACAACAGGACAGTTAAAGAAAACACCAGCAGATAATTCTATACTTGTTGGTTCAAATGAGCCTATAATAGGAAGACTAAAAACAAGAGGACCAGAGATACCCAATGTTATGGAAGGAAAACCTTTTGCCATAAGGATATTTTGAATGAATATCCCCGAAGTAGACCAAGACCCAAAGGTAAATAACCTTATCAATAAAGTGGATGCCATGAGTGATGAAGAGTTCCAAGCTCTACTTGAAAGGAATTTTATTGACTTGTATAATAGGCAAGAAGACCTTGACCCTGAATTTGATAGATTGATAAACAAACATTTTTGGGAGTTGGTATGAAAGAAAAAGTAAAAATAGACATTCAAGTAGACGATTCCCTATCGGATAATGTGTTTGTTCTAAAAACCAAAAAGGAATGGGAGGATAACAAACGTCGAAAGGCTATACTTAAGTCATTGCTTGAACACGCTGAAAAATTAGATTGGTGAAAAATGAAGGTACTTGATTTTCTGAAAGATATGAGTGATTGTATAGAAGATATTATAGAGTTTTTATTTTATGATATCAAGTGGATTACCTTACCGGTTTTAATTGGATTGATTATTCTGATGTGTAAATTGATAGACAAGTAATGCGTTTTATTCGTACCACTTCATCAACCCTACCACAAGAACCCAATCAAGTAAATCTCCCCGAAGTTCCATTAGATGATATGTTCCGCGCCAATGCTCGTGTGGACTATAGCTTTTACGTGGAATACGTTCATGATGGAATGTATGTTCATGGTAAGCATACCCGATACATATGTAAGAAATTAGAAGAAGTAGAAGCAGGTAAGATACGTAATTTGATGATATTCATGCCGCCGCAGACCGGGAAGTCAATGACGGTAAGTGAAAGTTTCCCTTCTTGGTTTCTTGGAAGAAATCCGGAAAGGCTTGTACTTGAAGTATCATATGGGGATGAACTTGCAGAACAATTTGGAAAAAGAAATAAACAAAAGATAATTAATTATGGGCAGGAATTATTTGGGGTACGATTACCATCATTTATGAGTGGTGGAACATCAAGTAAAGATTGGACGCTGGAAAAGTTTGATTACCAAAGCCAAGAGTACAAGTTATGTCGTGGAGGTATGGTAAGCCGGGCAATAGGTGGTCAGGTGGCAGGTAAAGGAGCAAACCTCCTTATCATTGATGATCCAATAAAGAATGCCGAAGAAGCAGCAAGCATTACATATAGGAATAAGGTATGGAATGAATATCAAGCCGTTCTTATTGGCAGGGTTCACCCAACAGGAGCAAAAATACTTATCACCACAAGATGGAATGTTGATGACTTAGCAGGACGTATACTTAAGGAAGAAAAAGGGTGGGAAGTAATAGACATACCTGCACTTGCTGAAGATAACGACCTTATTGGTAGAGAGAAGGGGCAAGCCATATTCCCCGAACGTGGATATGATGAAACCTGGGCAAAGGAGAAAAAGGAAAGTGTAGGCTCTAAAGTATGGGCAAGTCTTTATCAACAACATCCAAAGGTAGGAGAAGGAACGGTATTTAAACGAGAATGGATGAATAATCTCTACCGTGAATTACCACGGATATTATACAAGGTACAGTCATGGGATACAGGCCTAAAGGAAGGTAAAGCCAATGACCCAAGCTGTAGACAAACATGGGCAAAATGTGCTAATGGATATTACCTCATAAGTAGATCAAACAAGAAACTGGAATTCCCTGATCTATGCAGGAGCATCAAAACCCAATATGCAGCAGAGAATCTTAAAGGTGATCCAGTACATAAGGTTATTATAGAAGATGCAGTAAGTGGAACAAGCGCATATCAAGTACTGAAGAAAGAAACGAATATCGCCTTGTTCTCAAGAGGTACAGGTGGAAGGAGCAAGGAATTAAGGGCAGAAAGCGTAAGTCCATTATTTGAGGCGGGTAAGATATTTCTTCCCGACCCAACATTTTATGAGAATTGTGAATGGTTGGAAGAAGTAATTGAAAGTTGGTGTGCATTTCCTGATAATGGTATACATGATGAAGACGTGGACTGTACAAGTCAAGCCCTTGAGGAATTGCGAACAATAGAGAATAGGCAATGGGTAAGGACAAGTGAAGACCATCCAAAGCTAAATAATATAGATAAAGGTATTCCAATTCATAAAGAAGGTAATGGGCATAAGCCAGAACAACAGGACCGATACACGGAGAAGAAAATAGAGGATAAAGTATTACCTCATTATTTTGACTTAGGAAAAGCAAGCACAAAGGATACATTATTGGCTGTATGTAAGGACCAAGGGTATGTACCTTATACGTGTCTTCTTGGTGGGAGCATAGTCATGGGAGCGGTAAGGGAGAATAAAGACCCATGTGAAGGATGTAGTGGGGAACGAAGTACTTGTAGAGGGAGAGGATGAAGATTATTTGGAGTTATGTTAAAAAGGTGGCAAAAAGAAGAGGATGGTTTGTAACTGTTTTGATGCTAGTATTTTTACCTATTGAAATTCCTATTATATGGTTTTTATACATGATTATACAATTGTTTCTGTTTATTGGTAAAATAGGGGAATGGATGGAATGGAGAATATTCTAATTGACTACCCTTGAAATGGAAATAGCTCTTGCCAAGTTCTTTAATCCCCGAACCAATCTCATAATACCTAATGTAAGTTGGGGAATGTTTAACCATGAATGTGACCTAATAGTGGTAGGTAAAAGTGGCCTGATAAGGGAAATAGAAATCAAAGTCAGTAAAGCCGATCTTATCAAGGACAAGGGGAAGAAACACAAGCACAAAGACAAAGAAATAAGCCGGTTGTATTTTGCTATACCTGAAAAGCTTTTGCCTTATATTGAACATATACCAACTGATGCAGGAATATTATCTGTTTCAAGATTTAGAAAATATTATAGAACAAAGATAATAAGACCCGCTAAAACAATAGGTAAGTATAAACTATCAGAACAAGATCGTCTTCAACTCATGCGCTTATCCAATTTGAGGATATGGGGACTGAAGGAAAAAATAATTAAATTGAAAAAAGAAAAAGAAATCCTAATTTCTAAAATGCAAAGGAAATTATAACGAAAGCCTTATATTTAATATATATACTAGTAAGCACAGTACTAATTATGTGGTTAATTTCAAATGTTTGCAAGTAGTAAAATCAATTACTTTTTAGGAGGTGTATCATGACGTAAGGGTCAGAAATTATGAGACCTTAAGGTGGTGATGCTATATGGCTGGAACTGGTCATGTAAGAGGTAAAAAAGGTAAAGGCGGACGGAAGATTGGAAGAGACATTCAGAAATGTGCTAGATACAGACTGGAAGGAAGAAGAGAAAAGAACAAAGCGCGTCGTATTGCAAAACAGAAAAGATTTGAACAGAAGAAAATGCTTAAAAGAAGTGCTGTAACTAGAGGGGAGAAATTCCCTCTTCGTATTTATTTCTAGGGGTGGGTAATAACATGTGGAAATGGTTAATTAATAAAATATTTAGTGGTCTTAACCACGTTGGGATCGTTTCTATGCGCCCTGGTGATACTCTGGTGATTAGGTGTGACGAATTGATGTCTGACGACAAGATAAAATCCATTACTGATTATATGATAGATATTATTGATGCTCATAATAAAAGGGTGAATGTCCTTGTGCTTGATGGGAAGTGGGCTTTAGAGGTTTTGCGTTACCGGGATGATGTTAAGGAGGGAAATGAAAGATGATTAAAGAAAATATCACACTGGATGAAGTAATTGGTTTTCTAAACGAATTAACAACACTTGATCCTAATATGGTTACTGATTGGATTAATGCAAGAGTTGTTTGTAATAAAGATATTTATGAGCATCCAACTGTACAATGTGGTACATGGAATGGAAAGAAGAAAGTTGGGGCATTAGGAATACTCAATGGTTTATTTGGTAGTTTTGATGAAGGACCAAAGAAGGGGTGGGGTGTACTAGCTGCGGTTATTGAAAAAGATGGTTTAGTATGTGGATTTAAAAGAACAGAAAATACTGTGCCTATAGAGGTTGAATAATGAATGATTTAGAAATGTTAACAAGGGAGCAAGATTGTGTTTGTACATATGAGCAACAAGAAGGCATAGATTCATATACTTGTGATATTTGTATGATAAGACGTTGTTTAAATGAAATCAGAGAAATACTGCGGTATTATTTTAGGGATATAGAAAGATGATAGGTAATCCAAGACAAATTGTTTATGGGTTCCTTTCTTTACCTTGTTCTGTTCGTAGGAAAATATTAACTGATTTAGATGTGTACGCAAGTGATGCTAATAATGATTATATCAAGTCCTTTGGTAATTTGAAAACTCAAGGCAAAGTAGAATTGTTTTTCAATAAGGTTGAAGACGAGGTTAAAAAGTTGGAGAATAACGAGAGGTAATACATGAATGGAATTGGTATTGGTGGATATAAAGCAATAGCAAGCAAAGAATCACCACTTGAAGACAATAAATTACTTGAGACAATCCCTCTTTGGTATGATGGTCAGAAGCTTATTCAACCTGGTGATTATCGTGGTATGCTCAGGAGTTTTTCGTCTTGGGTATATATATGCGCGAGTCTTAACGCCGTAGCATTTGCAAGTGTACCTATAAAGCTTTACGTAGCTAAACAAAGCCCAAAACAGAAAGTATTGGTAAAAACTAAGCAGGTAAGTAAAGAAATAAGAAAATATATGGAATCAGCACGTCATGCAAGCGTATCAGGGCTTAAGATAGTAAGAAAGGCAGTAGAAATACTTGAAGTAGAAGACCATCCCCTTATTGACCTTATCGAGCGGATGAACCCGTTCATGAATCGCTTTGATATGCTTGAAATGTCTAACATTCACCTAGAATTATGCGGAAATAATTATTGGTACATTATTAATAATAAACTTGGCATTCCTGCTGAGATATGGACCATGCATCCAGATAGGGTTAAAATCGTACCCTCACGGGAAAAATGGATTAAAGGGTATGTGTACACTACACTCGATGGTAAGAATATCCCTTTTGAACCAGAAGAAATAATACATTTCAAATTTCCCCATCCAAGCAATTATTACTATGGTATGAGTCCATTAGAAGCAATGTCTGCAATGGTAAATATTAATACCGCATACGACCAATACGAGTGGGGCCTAATGAAGCACAACGCTGTTCCTCCTATGGCATTGGTAGCTCCAAAGGATAGTGTTATATCAGAGGATGAATTTGAGCGTATAAAGGAAAGATGGAATAGCACATATGGTGGTCCACGTAATGCCGGTAAAGTAGCATTTCTTGAAGGTGGGATGGATATTAAACCCCTTGCATTTAACAATAGGGAAATGAATTATGGTAAGGGTCGGGATGAAGCAATGAAACAAATCCTTGCTGCGTTTGGTGTGCCTATGTCTAAGGTAACAGTTGATGCTGTTGGTAGAGCTAATGCTGATGCTGGTAATTATCAGTATATGTCTGATACTATTCAACCCCGTTGTCAACGGTTTGAGGATAGGCTTAATGAGAGTGAAGGACTTACGAGCAAGTTTGATGAAAACCTATTCCTCATGTTTGATAATCCCGTTCCTGATGATGAGGAGTTTGCTCTTAAGGAAAGAGAAAGTAATTTAGGTGCTGGGCTTACTAGTATTAATGAGGAACGTGGAAAGATAGGTATGGAACCAATAGAAGGTGGTGATATTCCATATATAAGTCAAACACTTGTGCCATTGGGTACGCCTCCTAAAACTCCTGAGAGTGGTGGGGGAATACCTAAAGGAAATGAAGAGGCAAAGGCTTTCTTTCGTGAACTAGATGGAATAATTAGGAAGGAAATAAGGACTAAAATTTTAGAAAAGTAAGTTATACTAAAAATAAAAACGGTAGGGGAGAAGTAATAGTGGAACATGCGTGGTATTATATTTATGATTCAAGTAAAGCGATAAGAGGTAATAAATGTTCTTTGTGTGGAAAAGTTGTTAAGGTTGGAAAAGAAGATTCTATTAGTGATTGTGACGGTATTTTGATGAAGGATAAAACTTATATAAATGAAGATGATATTATCGTGAGAGGAAAAAATACTACGACTGTATATTTATCAAGAGATGCTATATTTATGTTGGGGTTTGGAGGATGATTAGATGATTTTAGTCTACATAGCAGGTCCGTATCGGTCAGATACAATCAATGGAGTAGTAAAGAATATCCAAGTGGCAAGAGAACATGCAGAAAAGCTATGGAAAGCTGGGTATGCGGTTCTGTGTCCGCACCTTAACACCGCCTTATTTGATGGTGTAATGGATGATCAAACTTTTCTTAACGGTACAATGGAAATGCTTAAGAGATGCGATGCAATATACCTCTTACCTAAATGGTCTCTTAGTGTTGGATCAGTAAAGGAATACGAGTACGCAAAAGAAAATGGCATAAAAATAATTCATGCCAATAACTTTTTAGGAGCTGATGAATGGTAGACCTTACAAAAAAGATAGAATGGAATTCATCTACAATATCTGATTATTTAAATAAGGGGAAAGGAATACTAAAGGATAGAATTTTTCAATTTCCTGTCCCTAAAGGATACGAAATATTGGCTGAGATAGCGTTAAAGGCTTGTAGACGGGTTTGGGAAAGTAAAGGTATAGAAAGGCACGCTAATAATTTACCGTTCGATATGCAGCCAATTATGACTATTACACGGCGACACGGACATGGATTTCCACGCGGTCAGGCTCTGAAAAAAGTAGACGAAGCTGAAAAGATGAATAAGGAAGATGGCCTGATAGAAATACTTGAGGCCATTACTTATTTGATGGCCGACGCCTTGATTCTTGAGGAAGAGATAAAGAATGGGAAATAAAGTCTATAAGGACTTACATAAATCTTTGGGGTTATGCATAAATTGTAGCGAAAAAGCATTACCAAATAATGTTTGCTGTATTAAACACAAAATAACTCATAATTCTTTTATGGTTGGGTATATGCGTGATTTGAAAAAGAAAAGAAAACAAAAGGGGTTATGTACTGATTGTGGTATTTTTCTTGATTCTGATATAGATAATGGACATGTAAAGTGTCAAAATTGTAGGGAAGAACTTTATTCCATAGGAGTATAGATGATTTCTATAACACTTGAATTACCAAGTAATCATGATCTTGTCCAGTTTGGGGATACTCATGAAGGTTCTCTTATGCAGCATAGAGCGGGTATAGAAAAGTGTAAGGATTTCATACGGGCAGAGAAAGACAGATACGCAGTACACATGGGTGATGCTGTAGAAGCTATAATGGTTGATGACTGTCGTTATAGCGAAGCCACGAGAGATAGTAGACCAATAAAGCAATGTGAAGCTGTAGTAGAAGATTTTAAGTCTCTTGAAGGACGACTTAAAGTAATGCTTGATGGTAATCACCCACGTAAGCTTTGGCGTTTCGGTGATCTTACTAAGGATTTGATATGTAATCCCCTTAGTATTAAGTATGGAACAATTTCATGCATAGTACATGTTTGTGATAAACATGGTCTTATATACAACATGTATTTACACCATGGGTTTGGGCAGATAAATAGCAATGCCAAGGATTATGAGCAGAGAAAAGCAAATATGAAAGCCAATCTTAAGATGAAACTCAAGTATAAATTCAATAATTGCCTAATAATGTCTATGGGACACACTCATAAACTCTTGATTGTTCGACCTACCGAAGAACTTCTATTGGTAGCAGATGATAATGGGCGAGTAAGTCAAAGATACAAGGGTTGGGAACAAAGCGATGAAATAGATCAGGACAAACGCTGGTATACTAATACTGGGAGTTTTTACCGAACATTTAGTGATGAATTAGATAGGAATAATGAGCCCATAGTTTCTTATCCTGAGATGTTTGGTTATGATCCTGTAGAGCTTGGTTTCCTTAATATTCAATGTAGAGATAGGAAAATAGTGAATATAGAGAAAAAAGTGGTATAATGGAACGATATAATAGTCACGAGGAAATAGAGCTAATACATGGGTATTATTTGCCAAAACTTCCCCAAGTATTTAGGGAATTAATAGACAACAGAATAGGCGTTCATTTTGTAGTAAATCAAAATCCTAATTACATAGGTCTTATTCCAAGTGAAAGAAACACTACACAAGATGGAAGAGTAATATCAAGTGTATCATTAGTTAATTATTCTTGTTCACAGGATCATTTACCTGCTATAAGAAGAAGGACTACAGTGATATTACAGAATGATATAAAAGACGAAGAAATATTTTGGCATGAAATAGGACATGTGTTGCATGAAACAGTGGATTGGCCAATAATATCAAGTGTAGAATTGGATGATTATGCCGCAACAAATATATGGGAAAGGTTTGCAACGGTGTTTCAATCCTATATGACACTAAGACTTGATAGTGATTATTGGTATTATCACACTAGAGATTATCTTTTCAAACATGATATAGACTCTTACAAGTTCTTTGAAGGATTAGAGAAAGGAGTATAATATGAATTTTAATGGCTTAGACATTGATTTTGCTAAGATAGAAAAAACAGAAGAAGAAGCACTTAAATATGCTCTTGAATTAGAAGCTGTTGCAAAAAGAATACGAGAAGAAGTCATAATATCGTATAAAAATAGAATACAATTAATCGCGATGGTAAATTAAAATGATTGACCGAATACTTTTACAAGAATATATCGGCTTAATATTTGAAGAGGAAATAACTAAAGGTGGCAAAGGTAGTGGTTTTCATGGTCACGAAGGACGACCGGGACAAGTAGGTGGTTCAGGATTAGGTGGTAATGCAAGTTATAATAAGGATCAAAAGAAATGGACTGATGATAAAGGCAATGCTTTACCGGAACATATCTTGGCGTGTAAAATCCCTCCTGCATGGAATAACGTAACATTTGATCATAATCCAAAAGCTGATTTACTTGTAGTTGGTAAAGATGGTAAAGGCCGGAGAACGGCTATTTATTCGGAACGCTTTATACAAAAACAAGCAGATAAAAAGTTTGCCCGTATATTTGAACTTGACCAAAAATATCCTGAGATATCAAGACAAGTACATAAGGATTTATTAAAGGGAAATCATATAGAGGAAGCAGCTTGTCTTAGACTGATAATGACTACGGGAATACGGCCTGGTAGC
>Ga0172381_10001310_pt1 | contig 29549 bp, 31 predicted proteins | sample Leawel6488metaG_FD_119754 | JGI IMG/M metagenome (GOLD analysis project Ga0172381, IMG submission 119754) | Leachate microbial communities from a municipal landfill in Southern Ontario, Canada - Leachate well 64-88 metaG | ecosystem: Engineered > Solid waste > Landfill > Unclassified | place... | reverse complement strand
GTCGCGGATTTGTTCCCTCCGCGCAGGTGTTGCCGGGGCACGTCACGGAATACCAGGAACGGCAAGGCTTTCTGCTTCGCTTTGCGAGCGGGTCTTTTTGAGTCGACTCCACTTCGATCCGCTTTTCTGCAACTCCTTGGAATTATTGGCCGTCGCTTTCCCGTTCGGGGTTGCCACACCTTCCCGCTCGCTTCCATAGTGGATCAGGAGTACCCGAGCCGCGTTCTCGTCTTGATCCCAGCAGGCTCCGCACCCCGGACAGACGTGGTCGACGGACGCCGCGGCGTCCCATTTTTCAGTGTGGCCGCAGAGGTGGCATTCTTGCGTGGTATAGGCCGGATCCAGTTTGACGACGGTCTTCCCGCGCATCGTGAACGCGTTGATCAGGCAGAGTCGCAGCTCGGAAGGAGCGGCGATCCGCTGTTGAAGACGCGCTGCGGGCCTTTCCACCTCTTCGGCCTCGGGAGCGATGTGCCGCTGCATCTTGCTTAGATCGAAATCCTCCAGGATCAGCGTGTTGTACTGCTCGGCCAACCGAGCCGCGGCGACACGGTAAACTTCCCGGCGACGGCGCAGAACCTTGTCTCGCAGGTTTTCCTGCCACTGCCAGAGGTGGTAGTCCTGTTTTTCCCAGGTGTCGAGCAGAGTAAAGCCCTCGTCATCGTCGGGAAAGCGGGCCTCTCGCCAAGCTCGAATCAGGATGACGAGGTGCCCCGTAGCTTTCCAGAGGTGGACGTAAGCAATCCCCAGATCGGCCATCCACGCAGGAATCTTGTGGACTGAGATCCACGCGATGAGGCTCTTCTGCACCTCGTTGAAGTTCTTTTTGCGGATGCTCTGAAGGTCACTGACCTTCTGCAACCGCTCTTGAATCGGAATGTCTACTCCGATTTCTCCCAGATCCCCGTCCGATCCGACGAAGAAGCCTCCCCGGAGCGATGCCGGCTTGCCGCGCCAGCCCAGGTCGACCGCGAGGAGCCGATTTCCGGGTACGACGATCTGTTCGGGGGTCTCTAGGGAAAGGCAGAGAGACCAGCTCGGTTTGCCCGCCAACCGGGACACCTTGACTTTGGCCCACTTGACTCGGCTGTTCGGGGGCACCGGCCGATGCAAGGTCACCGGCCAGGTGGCCCAGATCGGCTTACCTGTTGAATCCGAGGAGACGCGCAGGTGAGCGACTGTTCGCTGTTCCGGAGAGCGGCGGCGATCCCAGGCCGACGCGGGGACGGGGTCCAGGTAGAAGCGGGTATTGGGCGTGAAGATCTCCGCGCAACCCAGCCCCCCCTGAATCTGCACGGCGACGGTTCCCTCGCCAGTCCAACGGGGGAAGCTCGGGGGAGTCGGGGCTTTTCGGGCTTGGTCTACTGACTGTTCGACGAGCAGGTAGGTACCCCAGTAGCAGTTGCAGGCGGCGCGGGCAGCTTTGGCCCAGGTCAGGTGCCTGGCACCGATCTCCACGATCGTCTCCTTGACGGCGGCTTCCTTGAACAGCAGCGAGCGCGCCGTCTTCTCCGCGGCCCAGGCTGCTTTCAAGGCCGTGCGTGCCGCCTTGATCGCGTCGCGTTGCTCCGGCGTCTCGGATCGGCTCTGGGTAGCCGAGCGGGCCTTTCCTAGATCGGCCAGGACTGCTGCCAGGTGCAGCTCCGCCTGTCCGCGGGTGTCCGTGTAGCCGGAGAGGCCGGAGGTGGCAAGCAGCTCGTCTACCTGCTTGCGGCGGGAGACTTCGATCTCGATCAGTTTCTTGTGGTACTCGAAGGCCAATTTCAGCTGGCGATCTACCTGAAACGCACCTGCTGTGGGCGCTTGCAGCCCATACTTGTAAACGAAGTTGCGCACGGTGTTCTCCTTCTGTAGAATCCAGTTACGCCGGCACGGGGGCTCAATACCCGTGACCCCTACCCGAGCCCCTCACCGGCTGACCCGGGGGGCTGCGAGCGGCCCGAGGGCCTTGCCAGGGGGAACGCCTACTCCTCGTCGCCGAACCAAATCCCACAGTGGTCGCAGGCGGCGGTCCCCTGGCCCGAGGGAGAGTAGCCCAGGAGAGGCTCTCCGCACCTCGGGCACGGGTCTCCCTGGTGGAGCTGGCGCGGAGTGCCGACTGGCCGGTTCCCCCGCACGAGCAGACAGCCGCGGCCCATGGCGCTACCCTCGCCGTGGCGCAGCTCGGCGTACAGGTCTCGCTGGCGCTGCCACCACGGATAGGGAGCGTACACCCGCCAGGTCGAGCCCTCGGGCGCCCTCTCCGCCCAGACGACCGCCGCCTCCCGGGTGGGGAAGTACCGCTTCTGGTCCACCGGGACCCCGTCGCCATCGAGCGCCTGCACTTCCCATTTGCCGTCCATGATCTCTCCTTCCCGGCGCAACGGCCGGGCCTCGTCTGACTGCTCGGCTACTCTCCCGCCACTGGCCGTCTGGCCATCTCCTCGGCCTTGTGGAGCAAGCGCCGGATGCTCTCCGGGATCTCGATGCCCTTCTGCTCAACCAGCCCTACGAGGAAGCGCAGCACCGGCAGGGCCTCGTGTTGCCAGCGCAAGAGGCTATCGTGTCGGTCCCGCAGTCGCAGGATCTCCATATGGGCCCCGTAGAAGTTGTCGCCGTGCTCGTCGATCCGGCGGCACCCTTCCAGCGCCTTGTCGATCTTCTCCCGATAGTAGCGCCAGTTGTAGTGGATCAGGGTGGCGGCCTCCCGGGCTTCCCGCTCCCCCTTTTCCGCTGCGATGGCGCGTTGCCACTGCTCGCCGGCCATCCGGCGGGCGGCGGCCAGCTGACGGCGCAGATCCTCGTCGTAAGCGGCGCACATATCGGAGTAGTCCAGGCAGGTGTTGTCATCCAAGATCCCCTCCTACTTCGTCGCGATGTAGACCAGCGGGCACCAGATCGGGTCGGATACCTCGGCGGCGTGTACCTCCACCCAGCGCTTGAATTCGCGCAGGAACAGGTGGTTCGGGCAGTCGGGGCAGCTCTCGGGCCCCCTCCCGCAGCAGGCCGAGGTGCAGCAGGTCGGATAGACCCGGACCCGCGGATCTTGGTACTCTTCCATCTACTCGACGACCGCGGTGCAGAGGCCGGTGCCCTCTCGCCAGCTGACGGCCACCCGGCTCCCGCACGTCTCCTTGCAGGACCGGCCCGTCCGGGCCACCAGGCGGAGGGTGCCCCAGGCATTTCCCTGCCAGGCGTCGTCGGCCTGCTCGTAGCGCGCGCTCGGGAGCGAGAACGGCGGGAGGCTGAGGAAGTGCTCGGCGGTCGTGGTCTGGGTTTTGCCAGGCATGGTCCCCTCCTTCTGCTGCTGTGTCGTTCTCCCCTTCCCCTACTAATCTAATCACCCGTTAGGAGGGAGTCAACAGGAAAAGAGGAAAGGCGGAGGCGAAACGCGTTTCGCCACCCGATCCGCTCTTCGTGGAAAAGTTATTGACAGGACCGCGCGAGTCTGCTTTGCTGATGGCATACCAGCGCGGGGGGTTACCCGCGACGAGGCTCACGGGTTGCACCAAGTGCTTTCACCCCGCCCTGGGTGGAGTGGTGTATTCGTGGGCTCAGACTTCCGATTCTACGTTGCCGCGCAGCCTTTCGTGAAGGCTATGCCTGCGCGGGGGCTTGGTTCCCGCGACGAGAAATCGGAGGGTGGCGGCTGTACCCTGCGAATCGGCGGGATCGTTTCCACGGAGAGCACAGACCAGGACGGCGAGAAGCTCCTGCGACGCGGCCTCGACTTCGGGCCCTTCGAGAACAACGGCTTTTTCAACGACAACCACGGCCGGGCGACAACTGACGTTGTCGGCTACCCGACCGGATCCGCCCGCTGGGTGGAAAAAGGCAGTCTCCTGCCAGACGGCAGCGGGGACAAGGCCACCGTCTCCGGATGGTGGGTCGAGGGCGTGCTCGTCGGCGAGAAGGGCCAGGAGATCCATCGGATCGCCCGGGACCTGAAAGGCAGCGGCCGCTCCCTGGGCTTCTCGATTCAGGGCAGCTACCTGTCGCGGGACCCGCTCGATCCCAAGGTTGTGACCAAGGCCGTGGTCAAGCACATCGCAATCACGGCTGTTCCGGTCAATTCCGAGACGGAGTTGCGACTGCTGGCCAAAGCGCTCTCCGCGGGCAGCGCGATCGTCAACCCGGGCGCGTCGGCCGGCGGCGGCTTCCCACTGCGGCGGGAGTCGCTGGGGAGCATGATCAAGGTCGCGGGCTCGCCCGACGATCTGCTGGTCCTGTACGCCCGACCCAAGAAAAAGAAGCGGGGCCTCTCCGAGAAGGAAGGGCGGGAAGCCTTGCGGCGGCGGTATCCGAACCTCCCCGACGAGATGCTGGGGAAGGCGTACAGCTTCGCTTGCGCGCTGAAAGCTCGGCTGGGCGGTGCGTTGTGACCGAAAACCAAGACTCCACGCTGGGATCTGCCCTGGTGTGTGACAAGATGCGAGGATAAGACCATGGCGAGGATGGCTTTTTCGGACTACGCCGCGAAGTGCGGTGCAGGCGGCCGCCCCCCGATGGACAAGGCGACCTTCGACGCCCTCGACGACGAGGCGTACAAGAAGGCCGTTGAGCCCGACGAGGATGACGAGGAAGAGGAAGAGGAAGAGGAGTCCGAGGAGGCCGAGAAGAGCCTGGACCTCGCCCCCGACGAGGAGGAGCTGGCCAAGAGCATGGAGTTTCTCATGGCCATGAGCGAGACGGATCAGGCAGGCCCCGCGGCCAGCCGGATCGCCGCGCTGTCGGGCAAGGCCGCCTCCGGCACCCTGGAGAAGAGCGAGCGGGCCGAGCTGGCCACCCTCCTCCTGGGCGAGCAGGACGCCCCCCTCTCCGACCCGCTCCTGAAAAGCCAGGGCGCGCAGGATGCTTTCGAGGCTTCCGAGTTTCTGGCCACCTTCGGGACGCAGCTCGCGAAGAGCCTCGACGAGCTGGCGACCCGCGTGGACGTCCGCAGCAACGTCCAGACCGACTTCAACAAGCGCCTCGCCCGTGGCCTCGACGCGCTCGTCAAGAGCATGAGCGCGGAGCGCCAGGAGTCGGCGCGTATGGTCAAGAGCCTGACCAAGCAGGTGAAGCGCCTCACCGTCGAGGTGGAGCGCGTCGCCGGCCAGCCCGTGCCCTGGGCCGGGAAGACCCACCTGACCACGGCGCAGCTGGAGAGGAGCGGCCGGGAGGGTGCGGATCTCCCCCTGCTCCAGAAGAGCGGCACGATCTCCAAGGTGCAGGCGCAGCGGGCCGTCTCCCGGCTCTTCTCGGAGGCGGTGGACAAGGATCCGGAGCTGGCGAAGAGCCTGGGCGAGACCTTGTCCCTGATCAACGTCACTTCAGGTGACTGGCGGAGCGTGCGCGGGATGACCGCGGACCTCGTGGAAACCGTGACCCGATCCGCGCAGTCGGCGGGCTGACAAGCAGGAGGAGCACTATGAACTCTCTCGTCACACTCGCCGACTATGGCGACGGCGTCTTTCCTGGGATCGCAACCGCGGACGAGGTTCGCGAGCTGACCAAGGCCCTGGTGGCCGGGCAGGACATCAACTCCCCCGGCGCAGGCGCGGGGCGTGGTTTTCCGCTCCGTGTGGAATCGCTCGACGACGTCCTCAAGGTCGTCACGTTCCAGCAGAAGGACCTCAAGTTCTGGGCCGACATCCCCAAGAAGCCCGCCTACAACACCGTCGAGGAAAGCAATCGGCTGTCTTCGGTCGGTAACGAGGACGGGATCTTCCTCTCCGAGGGTGAGCTGCCCGAGGAAGACGACACCACCTACGAGCGCTTGTACAACATCATCAAGTTCATGGGCACGCTGCGACGCGTCACCCACCCGATGATGGTGATCAAGAATGCTCTGCCCGATTCCGTGCTGGCTTCCGAGGCGCGGGCCGGGACGCTGAAGCTGCTCCGGGGTGTGGAGCTGAAGCTCTGGGACGGGGACGCGACCGCGGACGCCGTGGAGTTCTCCGGCTTCTTCCGGAAGTTCGTCGACGGTGTGTGCGGCTACGCGACCGGTGCGGGCAACGTGGCCGGCTCGATCGCCTGGCACGCCGACCTGGACACCGTCCTGGCCACCAACCTGATGCAGGATCTCCGCTACGGGCCCATCACTGAGGACCGGGCGGCCGACATCATCACCTACGCCTCCGACGACCCGAACCACGCCGACATCACGGACTGCTACTTGCCGTACACCTGCCTGACCGATTTCGGCAAGCAGCTGTACCCCAAGGAGCGGACCAACCGTCTGAGCGAGACCGGCAAGGTCGGGATCGTCCCGACCAGCTTCCAGTCTCCCTTCGGCGAGGTGCCCTTCAAGCCGTCGAAGTTCGTGCGGCGCAGCTGGCTGGCCAACCAGCTCGGCACTGGCAACCTGGCGAAGCGCCCGGCCGCGCCCACCCTCGGCGTCGGCGGCGTGCTGACCCCCGCCCTCGCGGGCGGCTTCCCCGGCTTCGGTGGAACCACCCAGGGCCGCACGGCTCCCGTGGCCGTGGACGGCGCGGGCAACTACACCTGGCAGGTGGTCGCCTGCAACCGCTACGGCAAGTCCGCCCCGCTTTCCATCGCCCCGGTGGCGGTGGCCGCGGGCGACATGGCCCAGATCCCGCTGGTGGATGGCTCGCCGGCCGGCGTGACCACGCACTACGAGATCTACCGGTCCCTGCGCGGCGGCGCGGCGACGACCGCCCGGTTCATCTTCCGGGCGACCCGGACGGCCGCAGCCCAGACGGTGACCGACTTCAACCGGTTCCTGCCCGGGACCTCCAAGGTCTACTGGATCCAGAGGAATCTGCAGGCGATGGCCTGGCAGCAGCTCCTCCCGCTGCTGAAGATCAACCTGGCCCAGATCGACCTGACCGTCCGGTTCGCGATGATTTTGTACGGTGCCCTGGAGGTCTATGCTCCTCGAAAGCACGCGGTCATGATCAACGTCGGCCCGCTGACCTGAACGTAGCCGATCTCTCCCCCCTGGCGGCCGCTACTGCAATCCGGCGGCCGCCAGGGGTGGGGAGAATCGCCGGGGGATTGCAATGCTGGTGCGTTGGACCGACCGCCTGGACCTGGCCCCGAAAACAATCACGGCCAGCGGTCTGACCGTGGACCTGGACGAGCAGGGCTACGTCCTGGCCGAGCTGGACCTTGCCCGGACTGAGCGGCTGCTCGGGACTGGTCAGTTCGCGGTCTGCGAGGGCTCCCTGGACGAAGCTCGGGCGCAGGCCGCTCTGGAAGTAGCCCGCACCCGACCCAAGCCGGCGGAGCTGACCGTCGAGGGTTGCGTCCGCTTCCTGACCGAGGCCGCGGCCAAGGATCCGGCGGTGCAACTGCTCCTGGCCGGGGTTTTTGGGCAGGCTCCGCAGCTGGCCTACGCCGCGGGTCCGGAAGAGGAGATCGGCGACGAGCCCGACGAGCCTCCCGCGGCCCAGCGCGACGAAACGCGTTTCGCCGCGGTCGATCCGGTGCCGCTGATCCTCCCCGAAGACGAAGACGACTTCGGCGACCTCGACTCCTCACCCGAGTCGCTCGGTCAGTCGCCCCAGGAAGCCCAGCAGGGCCTCCAGAATGCGCTGCAGCCAGCTCCGGAGGCTTCCTCCGAGGTGTCGTCGCCCCCGGTGGCGGACGTGGCCGCAGAGAGGCTGGCAGAGGCATTCTCGCTGCGGCAGCAGTACCTCTCCGACCGGAAGGGGCTCCAGAAGATCCTCAAAAGCAAGGGGACCGCCTATTCCCCGCGCGATTCCGTCACCACGCTGATTTCCAAGCTGCTCGGCCTCCCGGAAGGCTGGGCGCAGCAGGAATAGGGGTAGCTTGCCATGGCGATGACCGACAACATCTACCGAGTCCTTCTGGAGACGGACGTCACCCACGGGGACTTCCTCGGCTGGCTCAACAGCCTGGCCACCGGGGCGGGGCTGGAAGACAACTGCATCCTGCTCCAGCACATGAGCGACAACTCCGTCGACACCCCGGAGCTGGTCGACGACTGCCTCTCCGCGGCCGCAGCCGGCCGGGCCAAGATGGAGGCCGGCTACTTCGGAGCCGGTGTCGCGGCCTCGGCCGCGCACTTCGCGGCCGGCTTCTGGACCAACGCGATCATCGCCAAGTTCGCGGACAGCCTCTTCGCCGCGGATGCCGCCTCCCGGGCCAAGTTCGTGGACGGGATCTGGGAGCCGGCCAAGCTCTCGTTCCAGCCCGTCATGGACGCGGGGGAGCCGTCGAGCTTCTGCGCGCACTTCACGATCGGCGCGTTCCCGGTCGGGCAGACCATCCAGGTGGCGGCCGGCGAGGTGTGGACGTCGGCCAACCCGGTTGTCGGTCCCCGGGACTTCCTGGGCGGGGCCGGCGCGGCAGCCGATCTGGCCTCCTTCGTCGCGGCGGTCAACGCCGACGCGACCTCGGCGGCCGTCGCGCTGGACGCGGCCGGCGACACCGCGCTGCTCGTCGGGAAGCTCCCGGCAACTGTCCTGGCCGGGGTCAGCTCGCACGCCAACTGCGTGATCGCGGGGATCAACCCGCTGGTCGCGGCGGTGGACAAGAACCGGGCGGAGGGCACCTACACGCTCGACGCAGGCGCGGTCGACACGGGCTTCCTGGCGGCCGGTGACGAGATCATGATCGGCTCGGTTCTCGGCGGCGCGGTTCCCCCGCGGGTCAAGAGTCTGCTTTGCACCACGGCCGGTGGCGCGGTGCGGATCCTCGCGACGGTGGTGCGAACGGTGCGTGCGCTGGGCGGCAACCGCTACGCGATCTGCCTGGCGGACGGTGGCGCGGTCCTGGCCGCCAGTGACGTGATCGAGTGGGAGGTGGTCTGGTAGTAGTAGTTCGTCTACTTCTGCTGACCCTTACCTGGAGGTGACCCGTGGCCGGTGAAGTCAAAGGCATTCAGATTGCCGCCTACCCTGCGCCGACGATGGCTCGCGCGATCTTCGGCTCCGGATCAGACGGGGCGGGCGCGTATCTCGGCCCTGCTGTCCTGGGACGGGACACTTTTCACACGGACTGTGCTGTGGACAGTGACCTCAGCACCAACGGCAACGTGCTCTACGTCAGCGGGACGCTGACGATCAGCGCCGGGAACCACCTGTGGGGGCGTGATCCCAGTACGGGAGATGGTGGAGTCGGCGGCGATGGCGCGGCCGGCGCAGGCGGCGCGGACGGCACTGCCGGCGCGGTGGCCTACACCGCGCTTTCGCGGCTCGCCACGGCCCTTTCCGGTGGAGCTGGGGGGCTCGGCGGCAACGCGGCAGCGGCCGGGAACGCCGGGGGAGCCGGGAACGCCGGGACGGGCATGGGGGGCGACTCCGGGACTGCCGGGGCCAGTGGAACCGGAGATGGTGGCGCAGTGGGCGCTGCCGGCGCGCAGGCGACCGAGATCCTCTCCCCGACCTACCTGATGGTGAGCAACCCGACGCGGGATGCTGCCGGCAATGCCGCCCATGGGGGCTGTGGTGGCCCGGGAGGCGGGGGTGGCCCCGGCGGTGCCGGTGGTACCGGCGGCGGTGGCGGAGGGGGCGGAGGGGGTGCTGGCGGCTGTCCGCTGGTCGTTTTCGCGCGCAACGTCGTGGTCGAGGCCGGCGGCTTCATTCAGGCCAACGGCGGTGCTGGCGGCAACGGCGGAAACGCCGAGGCTTCCGGGAACACCGCGGGCGGCGGGGCTGGTGCGGGCGGTGGCGGTGGCTTCGTCTACATCGTCTGCGAGACCTACGCGAACGCCGGGACGGTGGAAGCCGCGGGCGGGCTCGGCGGCACCGGCGGGGCCAAGAATGGCACCGGCACCGTGGGCGCGAACGGCGTGGCCGGCGCGGCTGGGAAGGTCGTGATCGTCGATCTCGTGGCCGGAACGGTCCTCGTTTCCTGATAGGAGGAAGACCATGCCCGGAAAGATCAAGGCGCGGCAGATCGTCACGCCCGTTCACGCGGGGTTGAATGGAGCCGTGTTCGGTTCGGGAAGCGACGGCGACGTCACGCCGGCCGTAGATACCACGCTTGGGCGGAGCGTGTACTACCGCAACTTGACGATCAACGCCGGGATCGACCTGTACGCGGAGGGCTGCCGGATCTTCGTGTCCGACACCCTGACGATCGCCGCGACCGGGACCATTCGCGGGGCCAACCCGGCTCTGCTGGCCGGGTCCAACGGAGGGCCTCCGGCAGCCGGTCCCGGTGGTATCCACGCGTACGCCTCATCTGCGCCCGTGCTCGCGGCAATTGTCTCTGGGAGCGCTGGCGGAAACGGCGGCAATCCCGGGGACGGCGCGGGCGGTGTGGCCGGGGTGGCTGCCACAGGCACCGGAGGCTCTGGCGCAGCTGGGGGCCTTGGTGGGGCCAGCGGCGGGGTTCCCGTGCCTGGTCTAGGAGGCATTGCCAGTCCGCAGATTCTCCAGCCCGGCTACTCGATCGCTACCGGAACGCTCTCGGCCGGTGGGGATGCTCTCCAGGCGGGATCTGGCGGCGGCGGTGGAGGCGGCGGCGGACAAGTGATCGGCGCGGGGGTTGTCGGCGGCGGCGGGGGCGGAGGTGGGTGTGGCGGGGCTCCGCTGGAGATCTACGCGAAGCACGTCGTCAACAACGGCACGATCAGCTCGGTCGGCGGTATCGGGGGAAACGGGGCAAATGCGGGCGGCGGCGGCGGTGGATTGCCCGCTGGGGGCGGAGGCGGAGGCGGAGGCGGAGGCGGAGGGTACGTCAAGCTGGTGTACGAAACCTACACCGGGACGGGGGTGCTTGTTGTTGCCGGCGGCGCGGGTGGCATCGGCGGGAACAAGTACGGCATCGGCGGGGACGGCGCAGCTGGGGACACCGGCGCGGCCGGCAAGATCATCCAGATCGACCTGACCGCCGGGACGGTGACTGTCTCGTAAGGGAGGACCGCGTGGGCAAACCGAAAGCGCTCAATACCTGCCTGAATGAGGCAATGGCCGGCGTTGGTTCTCCCGACGAGCGCGGAGCGGCCCAGCTGGTCTTCGACTTGATCAGCTACGGTGGCACGCCCCTGGAAGGGGCCGCGGGAAACGGAGCGGCCGGGGCTGCCCTGGACGTTTCCGCGCTCGCCGGCCGCAACGTGCTGATTTCCACGGAGGGAATCACGCGCTTCCACGTCAACGTGGCCCCCACGGCGACCGGTTGGTGGTTCTCGCTGCCGGCCGGGCCCTCCCAGAAGGCGCGGCTGCCTGACGGCGCGTTGACTCTCACTGCCTGGGGAGTCGGGGCCGCCCACCGCTTCGTCGTGGTTCCGCTCGACCAGGAGACCTAGCCCGTGGCCTGGCCCAACCCGGTACCGCTGGACGCCCGCAACTGCATCCTGTACGGATTCATTCGCTCGGCAACCGGGGCAGGCGTGCTCGGCGTGCAGGTGCTCGTCGGGCCGCCGGAGATCCGGACCGAGGTCGGATTCACGACCGAGACGGGGCAGACGTTCGGGGAGGGCACGCTTGACTACGAGTCGGAGGTCTTTACCGATTCCGCTGGCTATTGGCAGATTGAAGTTCGGCAAGGGCTATCCTATCGGGTTCGGATTCCCCGGCTCAAAATGGATACGACTGCCCAGGTCCCTGCGGCTGTTCGACAGGACTTCACCTATTGGGCGTACCAGCCGGTTATTTCTGACTCGCGCAAGTTCATTGCCGATCCTGTCAACGCGCCCACGGCCATTGACACCAGTCTTCTGGTACGGGTTGACGCCGATCTACAAGATTTTGTTCTGAAGCTCTGGGACAAGATCAAGATCTGGGAATGCGCGACCCGCAATGGAACCTACGTCGAGACAACAACCGCGCTGACCCGCATTGAGCTTGTGGATGGGCGCACCTTCTATGAGTTTTTCATGGCGGGTGTGGCCGCGGGCAAGTGGTACAGGGCCAGCTACTTTAATAGCACACGGGCGATCGACGGGCCGCTGGGCCCGCCAATCAAAAACGACCCTCCGGACTACACCATCGTCCTGACCGTGGACGAATTGAAGGAATACTACCTATTCGGGGTGAATCTGACCGACGATCTGGGAAAACCCTACTCCCGGGATATGTACGAGGGCTACATCCGGGACGCAATCGGTTGGATGGAACGGGAGCTGGACGTCTCCTTGAAGCCCAAAGCGCAGGTGGAGTCGCAGGACTTCAACATCCGCGACTACGACGAGTGGTGTTTCGTCCAGCTGAACCACCTGCCGATCCTGGCCGTCGACTCGATCGAGTTTCGTCTGGGGAACCAGTCCATCTTCGCCGTGCCAAACGACTGGGTCCACATTGACCTCCGTTCCGGCCAGCTCCAGCTGCTCCCGACCTCAGGCAGCCTGGGCACCGCGATGATGTCTACGCCGGGGACGTTCGGCTCGATGATGATGCGGATGTTCTCCCGCGTCCCGGACTACATCCGAGTGACCTACCGGCACGGCTTTGCAATCCAAGCCATCCCGCCGGAGATCAAAAACCTTGTGGCCTATCGAGCCAGCTTCGGCCCGTTGAACATTGCAGGCGATCTGCTTGGCGGGGCGGGCATTGCGTCGGCCAGTCTGAGCCAAGATGGTATCTCACAGAGCTATTCGACCACAAGTAGCGCCACAAATGCCGGCTACGGGGCAAGACTGATACAATATACTAAGGAAATTAAAGAAAGGATGCCCGGCCTCAAAAGATACTACCAAGGTATCCGTGCGGTCGTCGGATGAGCGGTAGATTCCCCAGTCGCTATCTCATTATGGACGATGAGATTGTTACAAAGCGAGCATCGTCCTACTTCCGTCGAGATCTTCTCACTGCGCTTCTCAATTCGCGCCAGGCGTACAACCTCTGCTGGGCGCGGGCGGTCAAGTGCCCGTGTACGGCCAACGTCCAGACCGAGCAGCCGGATCCGTCCTGCCCCTACTGCTATGGGGTGCTCGGCAACCTGCCTGGCTGGCGCTACGTTCTCCCGCGGGCGGACGTCTTCCCCGAGGAGGGCAACTCGACTGGCAGCGTAGCCTTCGACGGCGGAGAGCTGATCCGGGGGTTGGTCAGCAACCAGGGGATCCGGCGGGAGCAGGAGAAGCAGGGGGAGTGGGAGTTTGGTACGGCGACCCTCTCCGTGCGGCCGGAGACGCCGCTGGGCTACTACGATCGGTTGATCATGGTCGACGCGGTCATGCCCTACGATCAAGTGCTCACCCGAACGGCCGGGACAACTACCCTGGCGACCGGACGTGACGAGCAGACCCAGCTGCGGTACCCCATTGTGGAGGTTCTGGACGCGCGGTCGACGACGGCCCGTTTTCGGGAGCGGGTGGACTTCGCCTACGATCCAAACAACTCCACGCTCTCCTGGGTAGCCGGTCGGGGGCCCGCTGTCGGGGAGCGGTTCTCGCTGCGCTACCGGTACCATCCCCGGTGGATCGTCGTGGATCTGCCGCGAGCCAGCGTCGGGCACAACTATCCGGGCAAGGAGTTTGGTCTGCGGGGGAAGTGGCACTACTCGGAGATGTCCCAACGTGCTACCGTGAAGCTCGACTTCTTGCTGTAACACCTGCGCGGAGGGAAGAATCCGCGACGGAGGATGATCCGTGGTAGGTCCGCAGCTAATCCGCGTCGACGCCAGCCGCTTCCGTCCGGAAGTGGTTATGGCGGCCCTGTCGGATAGCAAGGGACTTGCAACTGAGTGGTTGGAGGATATGTCAGCGGCGGCCTACGCAGAATGGGTGCGCCTGGCCCAGAATAAGCTCCGAACCACGATGATTGACTACCTCACCGGCCTCCAGTCACCAGAGATCGGGGAGAAGGTGGCGACGATCTCGCTCCTCGGCGTGCTCCCGAACCTCGTCGAGCAGGGAATGGACGCAACCGACCTCCGGCAGACCCTCTGCTGGAATGTCAACGCGAAGAATCGGAAGCCGATCCGGGACAAGTCGGGCTTTATCACCGGCTACTACAATACGATTCCCTTCCGGCACGGCACTCCGGGGTCGACCGGGATCAGCTTTCCGGCGATGGGCTCGGCTTACGGCCAGCCCGGGTCACACTCGCTGGCCGAAGTACAGGGGCGGACGATCCTCTCCCGGGAAGGGGTGCGCAGCCTGGCGAAAAACATCTACTCCGAGGCGAAGCAGCTGGCCCCGACAACGCGGTTCTCCCGGACGGCGACCACCTGGGGGGCTCGGCTGCCGGCCGGCTTAGCTCCGAAGCTGAAAGCGCACCATGCGACGGATATTTACGCCGGCATGGTAAGACAGATCGCGGCCTACCGCAGCGCCGTCCAGGCGCAGTACATGACCTTTCGTCGGATCTCCACAAACTCGACGACGGGTTGGCTGCACCCGGGGATTGAAGCTCGGCAGCTGCATCGGAAGGTTGACGAGTACCTGGGCGAGATCGGCGGGGACGCGTTCTCGGCCATCTTGCAGCGGAGGATGGGATGATCGAGCGGGTCCTGTTTGACGTGCTCTCCGCGGGCGAGGCAGCCATCCTGGCCACGCCGACCCTGCTCGACGCGATCTTCCAGCCGGAGGGGAGCACGCTCCGGATCTCTGCAGCCGAGCTGGCCAAGATCAAGGCCACCTTCGCGGCCTACCCGCCCAAGATCCGGCACGGCTACCCCTTCTCCGGGACACACCTTCCGGCCTGGTGCATCATCCTGGCCTCCGAGGACCAGGAAAAGCAGCTGCTTGGCAACTACGCGACCGACGACGATGCCCCGGGCACCAACCTGGAGGTGATCGGCAGCGTCGAGCGTCGGGTCTACGCGCTGATCTCCTACGGGGTGACCCCCGACGCGGTGATCTGGTACCACAAGATCTTGAAGGCCATCATCCTGAGCAACATCGTCACCTTCCAGCAGAAGCTGATCGACGTGGCCGGGTACAGCGGGCAAGAGCTGATGCCGATGCCGATGGACCCGGAGATCGCGTTCGGCCGGGAGCTGCGCTTGACGGTGCGTGTCGAGGAGTACGTCAACCTGTCGGCCTCCTTGCTGACTCCGCCCGAGCCTCGCTATACTGGGGTGGACGTTCGGCGCATTGATCTCGACGGCCTGGTCGACCCCGAGGGTATGTAGAATGAAACTGGCGGCTGCAACCTGGGTGAGATCCCGCATGCTGAGCAACGCCGGTGCGGCCTTCCTGCGCTGGCTGGGCCCGCGAGCTGCAGCGCAGCGCACCCAAAGTGAATGGCAGGAGCTGTACTCGACGTTCCTGGCCGCACCTGTGAAGGAGTAGGGCAATGGCAACTCGTCTGACCCTCGGATCGATCTCTACCGTTGTCCCGGGGGCCTACTCGCAGGTGGACCGGTCGCAAATGAGTCAGCTCTCCCAGGCCGCGCTCGGCGTGGTCGCGCTGATCGGTGAAGCCGAGGGTGGCGGAGCTGGCGGGGGCGCGACCGAAGTGGAATGCACCGTCCCCCAGGATCTCCTGGACAACTACCGCACCGGGCCGCTGCGGGATATGGGGCTCTTCGCCTTCGACCCCAGCAAGGACTCTCGGGCCGGCGGCGCAAGGAAGGTGCTCTGCTACAAGGTCAACCCGGCCCTGCAGGGCTCCGTGATCCTGGCCAGCGGCGACGGGAACGCGCTGCGGGTCGAGGCGCTCGACTACGGCCAGTTCACCAACCGGATCAACGTCGAGAAGAGCCTCGACGGGGCCCTCCCGACCGGAACGGCCGAGTTTCAGGTGCATTTCGAGGACGAGGACGAGCTGTACGAGGAGATCGGCGGCGACCCCTGGCTCGACTTGACCTATTCCAACCTGGGCGGCCTGGGCTACACCACGGCCGGTCTGCAGGTGGGGCGCGATGGTAGCCTCAACCCCGACCGGATCTACGTCGAGACGTCCAAGGGGCCGTTGACCGGCGAGGGCACCTCTGCCACCTGGACGGGCGGCGCGGTGGCGCACACCACCAGCAACGCGGCCAACGACGGCAACATTCTGCGGGTCTACGGGATCAACAGCGACGGTGAGCCCGATTCCGAGGACTTCACCCTGGCAGCGGCCGGGGTCACTGGGACGAAGCACTGGTTTCGAATCACCGGCGCGTGGAACATGACCGCGGCGACCGCGGTCGGGAACACGACGGTTTTCGAGGGCGGGAACACCGCAATCACCCTGGCCTTCGCGACGTCTGATCGATCCAAGGGGCTCCGCTCGACCGGAATCACGACTCCCAACCTGGGCAACATGCCAGTGGCCGGGCGGCCAATCACGATGGTTGCCAGCGCTCCGACGACAGACCCGATCGTGCTCCGAGGGCTTGACGCAGGCGGCGCGGCCCAGACCGAGGTGGTCACCCTGGCCGGCGCGGTCAACGTGACGGGCAGCAAGAGCTGGTCGGCAATCACCCAGATCGAGATCGGCGGGATCGTCGGCCCCTTGACCGTCACCCTGGGGCCCGCCGGGTCGCGGATCGTGGCCGGGGACGCCCGAGCCACCGCGACGACGATCGTAGCGACGCGAGCTGCTCTGACCGGCACCTACACCGGCGCGTTCGTCTCCGGCAACCGGGCTCGGCTGGTCAGCTCGGCGGGTGGCGACGTCGGGATCCCGGTCACCGTCTACGGCTTGAGCGTCGCGGGCGCGTACCAGACCGAGACGATCTCGACCAGTCCGGTGCTGGGGACCACGGCTGTTTTCGGGACGCTGACCTGGAGCAAGATCTACTACGCGACGACCACGACCTACGCCGCGGGCAACCTCACGATCTCCGACGAGGTCCCGACCACGGCACAGCAGATCGTGATCGGCCGGCTCACTTCGGGCCTGCTCGCGGGTTCGACCGCGGGCTACTACGCGTTGAACCTGCCCGTCGCGAACACCACCGTCTCCGTGGTCGCCTCCGGCGCGACCGTCCGGACGGTCCTGCTCGTCGGCCTGGACGTGCTCGGCGCGACTCAGCGGGAGTCGGTCACCCTGACCGGCGCGGTCGCGGTCGTCTCTACCGGCAGCTGGAGCCAGCTCACCGGGGTCTACACGGGCGACCTGGAGGCTGCGCGCACCCTGACCGTGACGGCCTCGCTGGCCGTCTCCGGTGGCAACGACACCCTGTCCGAGGTGGCTGACCTCTTCAACGCTCTCGATGGCTTCACCTGCAACGCGACGTCGGACGCTCCGGCGACCGACGTGATCGGCAATCTCGACTATCCCACGGTGGCCAGCTACGGCAGCGCCCTCCCCCTGTCCGTGCTCGGGGTGGTCGTCGACCTGTACGCGAAGCTGGAGGAGCTGATCCGGACGGTCAACGCCGTCTCCCGGTACGTCGCGCTGGTCCGCCTGGACGGCGCTACGGGCCTCCCGACGAACACCGGGGCTCCGGTGTACCTCGCGGGCGGGAGCGAAGGGGTGGCCCTCTACGCTCACTGGCTGGCCGCTCTGAACACGGCCAAGCTGAACGACGAGATCCGGACGATCGTCCCCCTGACCGCGAATGCTTCCGTCCACGCGGCGCTGATCTCCCACCTGGAGGATCGGGGCCGTACCTTGAAGCGGGAGGCGGACGGGAAGGTCGGCCTCGCCGCGGGGCGGACCAAAGCGCAGATCAAGGCGGACGCGAAGCTGTTGAACACGCGGCACGTCCAGGCGTGCGCTCAGGAGATCAAACGCTACAGCCCGGACGGCGTCGCAACGTGGTACCCGCCCTACGCGGCCGCGGTGCTCGCGGCCGGGATGCAGGCCGGGATGGGCGTCGGTACCCCGGTCACGCGGAAGTACGTCAACGCCGACGACGTGCGACAGGACGCCAGCTGGAATCCCGTGGAAGACGGGGACGCGATGATCGAGGCCGGCGTGCTGGTCGTCGAGGAGCGCACGGGGATCGGCTTCCGCTGGCTCCGCGGCGTGACCAGCTTCCTGCAGAACGACACCGATCTGAGCAGCATCGAGGCGTCCACGAACGACGCGGTCAACGTCTTTGTCCGCAACTTCCGGGAGTGGCTGGACACGAAGATCGGGGACGTCAACTTCGCCGGGACGCGGGTCGCGGTCAAGTCGCTCTGCGTGCAGGGGCTCGACTATGCCGTCTCCGAGGGATGGCTGACCAACTGGCGCTATCTGACCCTGATCTCGATCGGGGACCAGATCAAGGTGAGCGTGGACGTCGCGCCGGTGGTGCCGTTCAACTTCTGCCCGATCAACATCCACCTGTACCAGGAGACCGTGACCCTGTAGCGGTAGCGGAGGGCTGACAATGGAACGCGGAAGGGTCATGACCGGGGCGCGAGCCCGTCTCACGATCGACGGCAAGAAGGTCGGCTGGGCAACGGGGATCCGTTGCCGCCGGGCAATTGACTATCGGGAAGCGCTGGTTCTCGACGACATCATGGTGGCGGAGCACGTTCCCACGGTCTACCGGGTGAGCCTGAGCTTTACGACCCTGACCATGATCGGGAAGAGCTTGGAGGCCCTGGGGCTGTTCCCGAAGGGGGGCAACGCGGCTGGCGACCGGCTGCGCAACATCCTCGACGCGGCCGAGATGACCGTGATCGTCGAGGACAACTCGACCGGCGACGTGCTCTTCCAGGTGCTCGGGGTCAAGCTCTCCGAGATCAACCTGGGCTTCGACGCCGGCAACATCTCCGGGACCGACGTCACCGCGGTTGCCCGGGAGCTGAAAGACGGCTCCGAGCTGTAGTAGGGGGGCGCTTTGGGCATTTCCGAGATCCGCGCGGCCGTCGAAGCTGACTTGGAGCGGGCGGCGCAGTCCGTTGCGACTCCTGGCCCGGTGGCCGACTTCACGAAGCCGATCGCCGTCTGGCCGGTGGACGTCGTGGAAAAGCACACGGGCAAGCGGTTTGCCGGCACCTTCCGGTCGCAGATGCCGCGGGTGAAGGAGCGCAACCTGATCGGCCTGGTCATTGCCAGGATGATCGGCGGCAGCCCTTACGACTCCGTCCCGCCGGTGGTTCGGCAGCGGCTCGAAATGCTGGCGACCTTCGAGGTGGTTCTGACCGAGCGGCCGGCGTGGTTCCGGGATCCGGAGAGCTTCTTTGCTGACGACGTGCTCTGGGAGGTCTACGGCCGGATCCTAGAGCACTTCACGACCTTTTTTCGATCCAAGCCGTCTCAGGGAGGAGGCGGAGGAGCGAATGAGGAGCCCGATCGGCCGGTTGCTCCGGGCGAGGGCGGAGCGCTATAGTATCCCGGTCTACGGGGGCGACGACCCCTCGCTGCGGGATGCGCTGCTGGAGGCGGAGGAGATCCGGGTCTGGCAGGAGGAGCGCGAGGCAGCAGCAGCCGGGTGGGGAGGTGGCTTCCCGGACGATGACGAGGAAGATGCACCGCCCGAGGGGCAGCCCTACCGGGCGAAAAAGACGGGCGACCCCCTCTGCGACTACTGGGAGCAGCAGCTCGCGGCGGGGGAGGATCCCGACCTGGAGCTGCGATGATGGGCGCGATTATCCTGGACGGGGTGGCGGTCGAGGTTCCGGGCTTTGACGTGCGGCAGGATCCGATGCCGATCGGCCTGAGCGACCCGCGCACGAAGCCGATCAAGCGGCTTGTACTCCACCACGACGCTGCACTTTCGGCCAAGAGCTGCAAGGCAATCCTCCAAAAGCGCAAGTTTTCCACGCACTTCTGCATCGACAACGACGGGACGATTGTCCAATTCTTCGACCCGGCGAAACGCGTTTCGTGGCACGCCGGGATCTACAACGCTACCGGCGTCGGGATCGATGTCTCCAACGCGGTGGAGCTGAAGTGGGCGAGTCGCTACACCCCGCGTCGGGCGGAGGTGGAGCAGCGAATCCACGGGATCAAGATCCGCGGCCTCGCTCCCTACGTTCTCCAGCAACGGGCCCTGGAGGCCCTCTGCTGCGTCCTGTGCCGGGAGCTGGGTGTACCCGGCCAGGTGCCGCTGACGACCGCAGGGGAGCCTCTCCTGTCTCTGCTCGGCCCGGTTCCTTCGGGGATCATCGGTCACCTGCACTTGACCACGAAGAAGTGGGATCCCTTCGGCGTCGACTGGATTGCGCTCCAGGCCGCGCTGGACAAGGGGGCCGCGGGTGTCTGAGCAGCGCCACCGGACGATTCTGGAGATCGAAACCGACACCGCGAAGGTGGAGGCGGTCGGGCGCTCGCTCGACTCGGCCTTCGACACCAAGGTGCTCGACCGCTTCCAGGATCGGCTGGAGTCGCTGGACAACGTCCTCACCCGGATGATCGAGACGCAGGAGAAGCTGGCCCGGACGCTGGACGCGGTGGCCGACTCCGGGAGCAAGGCAAGCGAAGCTCTGGGGGGCGGCGGGGGAGGTAGCGGTGGAGGCGGGGGGCCAGCCCCCATTTCCGCGAGTGGTGGCGGGAGCGGCGGCCGAGTTGCACTCGGCCCGGCTTTCGGCGGCGGGGGTGGCTTCGGTGGGGGCGGGGTTGGCGGCGGACTCGGGGGAGGCGGTTACGGCGGCGGAGGTGGAATTGGCGCTGTTGCCGGGCTGCTTCCGGCCGGACTGATGCAATTCATGGGGCCTCTCGGGATCATGGGGGGCTTGACCTACCTCGGCCGGCGGAAGGAAGCGGAGCTGCAGCAGTTCATCGGCAGCGGCCAAGCGTACACCCTCGGCGGGATGGAGCGGACGCTGGCCAAGATTCCCAACATGGCTTTGGACATCGCCCCGGCCGCAATCGGGATGATGTTCGGGCCGGCGGCGGGCCTCGCTGCGCAGGGTACTGCCGGTCTGTTGAAAGACACGGTGGGTCCGCTGATCTCCCTCGGGTTGCAGACCAGCATGGGCGCGGCCGGCGAAGCTCGGTCCTACTACCGGATGCGCGCGGGATCGGCCGCCTACTTGCCCAACGAGACTTCGATCGGCGCGTACGAAAACCTCGGGGCGTCTTTCGGGCTGGGCCCGCTGGACGTGAACCAGCAGCTTGCGGATCTGAATCGCCAGACCGGAGGCGCTGGAATGGGCCTCGAAAACTGGGGATCGGCGCTGGCCGCACAGTCCTTCGGGATGGACCTGGGAACGTCCGCGGCAATCCTCCGTTCGCTTCGGCCGGGCCGCGGCGGTCGCTGGACAGGCCCGAACGCGCTGCCGGGAATCCTTGCCTCGCTGGAGATCAACAACTCGCTGGTCGGGTCTGACGTAGGAGAGGGGGCGGCGTACGCGGTGAACACCGCGCAGAGCTTCGGCCAGGGCGGACGGACGCTCTCCTACCAGGACTTTTTTCAGACCTCGGGGGGGTTGCAGACGAGCCTGGGACTGGCCGGATCAAGCAGCATGCGACCGCTCCAGATTGCCCAGGGGTTGTACCAGGGGGTCTCCCAGGCAGGAATGACCGGTCCTTCGGACGCTCTCGGCGTCATGCTTCTGAAAGCTGCGGGGTGGAATGGAGGGGGCGGGGAGCAGTATGTGGATGCGCTCGGCAAGCTACAGACCCCGACTGCCAAGATTATGCAAAACGTGGTCCAGCGAATCTCGGAAGTGGACGGCACTCCAGGAGTCAAAGCACTAATCATGCAACGGGCTCTCGGCCGGCTGGGAACGCAAATCAGTATGGACGAGGCCCGGGATCTCGTAAAGAGCGGGATTGCCAATGAGACGATCCCAAGCTCCACTGCGGAGTCGCTGGTCCAACGGGCGGGAGCAAAGCGCTTCGAGTTTGGCAAGGGCATTCCGGAGCAGGAGGCAGAAAACGCAGGGACGCGGCTCGGCCTCGGGAAAGGCTTTGTGGACGCCAGCTTGCGGATGGAAACTGCCCTACTGAAGCTCGCGCAGTCCACAACTGGGCTGACGACCCTCTTTGACGCGCTCTCCGGGGCTGTAGAAGGCGCGTCGGGCGGCCCGGTCAATAAGGTTCTCCGCCGCGTGATCGATCTGCTTCCCACGCCGGCCCCCGCGGCCCCGCGAGCATTCAAGCCGCCGAATCTGAAGGGGGGGTCGACGTGGTAAACGACGTCCGCCCCTACCACGGCGCGTGCGAAGTGCGGATCTACACCCACGGCGGGAAGGTCTACCGCTTCACCTCCGAGCAGCGTCCCTGTCCCTTGATGGGCCTCTCCCACTCCCTGTCCGTCGACTCTGGCGTTTTCGCCGGCCCTATCACTTTCCAGCTCTACTGGACAGAGCAATTCCGACAAGAGTACGGCGGCACGGGCTGGAATGAGCTGTTTACGGACAACGACTGGATCGAGATCTACGCGATCGAGAGTGGCCGACGGGACGTGGTCAACTTCGGCCTGATCGACGCGGTCACGCGCAGCTCCACAATCGTCAACGGAGCGGAGGTGGTCGCCTTCACGGTTCAGGCGCGGAGCTGGGCCAAGGTGATTGACGACACCCAGGTCTGGTTCTGCGAGTGGGGCCCCGACGTCAACCTCGTCGGGGAAGCGGTTATGAACCTGCTCAACTGGGCTCCCGGTGGGGCCCCGTCCGATCTCTGCTGGGATCTTCTCCGCGGCTTCTTGAAGCCCCGCGGGTTGGCCACCGGCGGGACGTGGGTCGCGCCGGACAACTACACCCAAGGAGCCCTCCGCTACCATACGATGCTCGACCTGCTGATGGAGGCCAGCAACCGCTGGGTCAGCTCTACCCGGGGCTACGCGGTGGTCGTCAACGAGGCGCTGGGCTCCACCTACTCGCTGGCCGAGGTGCTGCGCAACTGGGGCAACCTGGCTCTGAATGAGCTGTTCTTTGACCTCCGACCGCTGTCCAGCGGGGTCGTGGGCCCGGCAATGATCCTGCGGGAGCGGCCCTACCCCGTCTGGGGGGATACCAGCCCGTCTGCCTGGGCCAGCCTCCCGATCGTCGGCGTAGACCGCAGCAACATCCTAGAGGAGTCGTTGACGAAAAGCGGTCAGGCTCGCTACAACGTCTTCTCAATCCTCTCCCAGATCGACCCCTTGACCGTCCCGGAGCAGCAGATCGTTCTGCGGCCGTTCTTTGACACGGCGTCAATGCAGCGTCACGGCCTGAAAAAGTACGAGCACGTTACTCGCTTCGGTTCACGGCTCAATAAAGACAGCCTGGTCACCTGGCAAAACCTGCTAATGAGCTGGTACGGGGTTGTTCCTGCCCTGTACGAAGGAACATTTACCCTTCGCGTCTTCGATCCCAAACTTCGGCCAGGGCGGCGGATTCAGATCAGGCTGCCGCCGCGGAGTGCGCGCAACCAGAGAAGCCATGATCCCAGCTTCCACGCGTACCTCTCGGGTGTTTCCTGGCAGTGGGCTCCGCTCGTCGGTTGGACAACGTCCCTCCAGGTGCAACGGGGTTGGTGGGGGGAAGGTGCCGGGATCTACAACCTCATAAGCAACTATTTTGCCGCGGTGACGGGACACGAAAAAGCTCCCTCCGCTTTTTCCATCGTCCCGGCAACAGACGACATCGGGTTTTACACGCAGCCGACCGATCTGTTCTGGCGAAGGGCCGGGCTGTGAGCTGGGCGGAAGGGTACGAAGCGCGCGGCCTTCTCCTTCGCGGGGTGGTCCTGCGCACCTACCTGCCCGACGATCCCGCGCACCCGGGAAACAAGATCATCGCGGTGCCCGACGAAAACCCAGTTGCCGGGGTCCTCGGGACGCACTCGGAGACGCTGCTCGACGTCACCCGCCTCCGGCAGATCCTGTGCGACGTGCTGATCTACTCGCCGGGCTACCGCGCGTTCCTGCGGCTAGTGCCCCTGGCGCAGTCCTGGGGGCATGGGACGGTGGAGGGGGCCTGGTACCCCCGGGCGTGCTACGCGGCCTCTACCGGGACGGCTGCGCAGCCCGTAGGCGACCCTGACACAAAGGCTTTCACCTCCCCCGACGATCTCGACGGCGACCATGTTCTCGTCGGCTTCCTCGAAGACGACCTCGCGCTGCCGATCATCCTCTACAAGATCCACCATCCCAGCGCGACGCGGGCTCTGGCAGCCTACCGGGCGCGCACCGCGACCCAGGGGCCCACGGCCGAGTACCTTGCCGTTCACCGCGGGACGGTGATCCGGATCGACTCGGACGGGAACATCTACCTGGACGCGACCGGGGCCAGCAAGGGGCAGCTCGGCGTCCACGGGGAAGAGCTGCCCGGGACGGGAGGCAAGATCACGATCCTGGCCAAGGCCAGCCAGACGGTCGACGTGAAAGCCGGCCTGGTCGCGGTGGAGGCAACCGCGACCACCGTCACCGTGAAAGCTGCAACCAAGGTGATTCTGGACGCTCCCGAGGTTGACGTCGGGTACGATCCCCTGCTCCTGCAGAAGCTGGTTCTGGGGGACAACCTCGCGCTGCTCTTCAACTCGCACCTGCACCCGGGGCCCGGCGCGCCTCCAACCGACGCGCTGGGGGTCCCTTTCCCCTTGGGCAACCCCGCGGCCCAGTTTGCACCGCACTTGTCGACGGTCGGGAAGGTGAAACCCTAATGCCTACTCCGCTCGACCTGTTCAAAGCGGCGCTTGTCACGGTATTTACTACTGCGTCAAACACCTGGGCATTGGTTGCGGAGGGTATTGCAGTAGCAACGGCTAACTACGTCTCCGCCGGGGGGGTGATTCCTGATGCCACCGCGATAGCAAAGGGGATTCTCAAGCTCGCTGGCCAGCTGGGCGGGACGGCCGATAGCCCAACCGTGACCGGGGTGACTGAGACCGGCGGGCCTACCGCGCTTGCGATGGGCGCGGTGCCCGATGGGCAGTACCTCAAGCGGGTCGGCGCAACGGTCGCGGGAGGCACGCTTCCGGATGCAGCTGCGGCGACAAAGGGTGTGATTCAGCTGGCGGGGGCGCTGGGCGGGACGGCGGCGAGTCCGAAGGTCGTGGGGATCACCGAGGCGACGGGGCCGACAGACCTGGCGATCGGGAGCATTGTCGACGGGGAGTTCCTCAAGCGGGTCGGCGGGACCATCGTCAGCGCCCCGGCAGGCGGAGGCGGGGTTGAGCTGAAAAGCTCGGGGCTCTTTGTGACAGCCAGCATCACAGCCGGGGCCTCTTTAGAAGTAAACATTGCTGCTATGTTCGATGAAGGTACTATTATCGCAGTCGGGATCTACGCAGCCAGCACTACTCTAAAGACCATGATTGAGTTCTGGAGCAGCGATGCTTTTGCTCCCGGCATATCCTGCACTCTTCTCTATCGGGCCGGCGACTTTGACGCAGCCACGGACGTCTGGGTGGACTATGTTCCGTTTTACTATTTCGACAGCGACGTTACCGGAGAAGTCCACCTCAAGATATACAACCACGGCTCTGTTGACTCCGTGTACTCGGTCTACGTCACTGGGCAGGGGAGCTGAGAAATGCCGACAACTCGCTACTATCCGAAACAAATCCATGCGTCCCTGACCGCTTGGTATTGGGACTTTATCAAGTGGATGATCAACGATCCGACTGCGGCGCTCACCGGACCGAATTGGGAGATGGTGCAGGCTTTCGACGGATCGTTTGCCCCCGCTTCCAAGAGAGAAGTTCCTGCAGATCCGCACGACGTTTCGACGTTTTCCGCAGGGTTTTGTATGACCGATGGTGTCTTCACCAACGGCGACTGGATGGTGCTGCGGTCAGCCGCGGGAGTGTGCGGCAATTCGACGGAGCTGTATATCGAGCTGGACTCGCCCACGGCGATCAAGTGGCTGCTGATTCCTTACGACAACTTTAACCCAGCAGCACCTGCCGAAACGACCCCGCCGACCATGCCTACCGATTCGATCGGGTCTGCTCTTGGTTCTGCTGGTCTAATTTCTATGACCGGCTGGACGACCGGAGCAACGTACTCTGCCAATGCAGACGAGGCGATGGTTGCTGTATTGTTTGATGACAATACGACGCCAGCATGGATCTATGCAGGAGAGGTCGAGCCGGCGGGACTGGCCGGTGTTCCTGCTGATGATCGTCCTTTCGTGATCTGGGATACGCCGGCGAGTGTTTTCATTAGCAACACCAACAGTTACTTCAACAGGATTTCTCCTCTGGATGACGCCACTGCGTGCACCACTGGTTATAGCAGTATTTTGACCAGCAGCGGAGGTGCAGTAACAAGCGCTGGCAGTGGCGGGGGATTCTTGGGGCTGTGGGGTGTTTATCCTATTGGTGTTCATTTCTATACCGCATCGCATATCCATTTCGCAGGTTTTCTCAGGAATGTTGGCTGTACCAGTACTGATAAGGGCACATCAGGGACACTAATCGCCAAAAATTGGATGTATAGACTGAATGGTGGTGCTTATGGACCTGTTTGTTTCGCTTGGGACGGGGCGACAGACTACCCGTGAGAAGGAGGGGCAGAGAACATGGCTGATTTTGCTGGTTTGATTCGTCGGCCTCCTGCTCCTTTTTTTGTGGCACCGGGGAGGCAGGACGAGGCTAAAGCAGCGGGAGGTGGATCGATCGCCGTTCACCTGGAGCGGGTGCTCAAGACGAAACGGAGCTTCCCCGTGGTGCCGACCGAGCGGACGCAGGTGTTCACGGGGTAGGAGGACAAGATGGCGCTCTCGGCTGATGCTGCTATTTCCGGGGACACCCGCCAGGATACTCGGTATGCTGAGCCGGGCATGTACCTTTTCGTCCTGGAGACCGGCGCAGAGAGTGTGAAGCTGCCCATTCAACTGGGCCTGTCCGCCTATCAATACCGGGGAAACGCGGCCAAGCAGGTGACGATCGGCCAGTGGGGCACCGTTCACGTCTTCCACCAGGGATTCCTGACCGGGAGCATCCGCCTGGAGATCGATCCCGGGGCAGCTCCGTCGCGCCGGGAGCACATTCTCGGAGAGTGGTCGACCCTGAGCGGCCACGGCCGCTACCTGTTGATCCGCGACAAAATTATGGAGCCCTGGTCGAATGCAGCGGCCAACCCGCGGACCTCCGCGGACACGCGGCTCTACTTCGTTGACGTCAAGTCGGATCGGACCTACCTCGTCGAGCCTGACTCTTGGGGAGCTTCCCGCACCTCGCAGCAGCCCGCGCTGTACCCCTACTCGATCGAGCTGACGGTGCTCTCCGTGGAAGATGGCTCACAGCGAGCCAGCAAAGCCGCGGCGAAGTCGCCCGACAAGAGCTTGCTCGACCGGATCCGGGACGGGAACAAGACCCTCCGCGACGGGGTCCGGGCGGCCACGGCCGGCGTTGCGGTCGCCCAGGCGGAGATTGCCGCAGACCGGCGCATGGCGCAGGAGTTTACCGGCCTGGCCCGGGACACCCTGGTCTTCCTGGACGCGTGCAACGCGCTGCTCGACTCCACGTCGGATCTGATCCGCTACTCCCTCGACGCCTATCGGACCTTGCTCCTGGTTTGGGACAGCGCGTGCGGAATCACGGCCCGCCTCGGCCTGACCGGGAAAGACGAGCGGGAGTACCTGTCCTTCTTTGCTCCGGTCCAGGACGCGCTGGAGCTGGTTGGCCTCTACCCCGATCGCTTCGCGCGAGCATTGCCTGCGCAGCAGGCGGAGCTGGCTGCGCAGTACGACGTGACCACCTCGGGGCTGCGCCGCGGCTCAGGCTCGGCAATCGGGGACTCGTCGGCCCTCTGGGCCGGGACGGCCGGCGGTACAACGCAGGGCTGGCGGGAGATCGTCGTCTCGGCTTCGGACACCCTCCCCGCGCTGGCTGCTCGCTACGGGGTCCAACCTTCCGCGATCGTCCTGGTCAACCGACTCCGGGCTCCCTACCTTTCCCCGGTCGCGCTGCCGGGGACGGTCTCCCCCGGGGGGAGGCTGCTGATCCCGATTGCCGCGGGCAACGAGGCTCCGATCAACGTCGTGGCCGCGGGGGTACCGACTGGGCAGTCCCAGCTGGCCGACGTCTTCGGGACGGATCTCCAGCTCGACGCCGACGAGGGGCTGGCAATCGACGAGCTGCATGGATCCACGGACGTCCTGCTGATCTCCGGTCTGGACAACATGGTGCAGGCGATCTCGACCCAGGTCGACACCATCCAGGGCGAGAACCTGATCTATCCCTCCCTGGGACGGCCTGCCGACGTCGGGAGCGCGCTGACCGTGCCCCAGATGCAGCTGGCCGCGCTCTGGTGCAAGTCCGCTCTCCGGGCAGACCCGCGGATCAAGGCCGTCAGCTCCTCGACGTTGACCCGCGTGGGTGATACCCTGACGATCGCGCTGGATGTAGTCCTGCGTGACGACTCTACCGTCCGGGCCTCGGGCCCGCTGGGGTTGCGCTGATGGCCGTTTTCGAGCTGAAAAGCCGTGACGAGATCCTGTTGCGGATGATCGCTCGGCTTGTCAGCCGCACCCGCCTGAGCGACCTCAACGACGGGGCGGTCGGGAAGCAGATTCTCGCGGCCGGCGCACGGGAGGTAGAAGACGTCCACGTTCAGGTCGCGGGCCTGTTGGATCTGCTCGATCCGGACACCATGACGGGCTCCGACCTGGACAGCTACGCGCTAATCGTCCAACCAGACGGGGTTGCACCGCGGCACGGGGCGACCTACGCGACCGGCGCGGTGCTGCTGGCCACAGTGGGCGGTGTGGCCGTCCCCGTGCGCCGCGACTACCTCGTCGCGGCTGGCTCGGTCCAGTTTCAGACCACGGCGGCCTGCACGATCCCGCCGGCCGGGTCCATCCTGGTTGCAATTCGCGCCGTCGAAGCCGGCTCGGCTGGCAACGTCGGCCCGGCCACAATCACGACCATTGTCACGTCGCAGCCCGGGGTGGACTCGGTCACCAACCCCGTGGCTTTGACCAACGGGGAAGACGAAGAATCCGACGACGAGTTTCGCGGCCGGATCAAGGCATACCAGCGCTCTCTGGCCCGTTGCACGCCTGGAAGCCTGGAGTACCTGGCCAAGAGCATCGGCGTGACCACGCACGCGGACAGCTCGCTGGGAGCAATCACCCCCGGCGATCCGATCCTCGTCTACACGGACGCGACTCCCGTGGTTCGGCGGGTACGCTTTGCGCAGATCGTCGAGGATCTGACCTTCCGGGGCCTCTCCGACCTCTACATTGACGACGGAACCGGCTTCACGGGGGTTGCCGCGGCGCAGCTCGTCTCGGTTGCCGCTACCGGCGGCGCGCCCGAGACGTTGACGGCCGCTGCGCTCGGCGGGGAGCGGCGCTTCCGGACTGCCTACTGGCCGATCGATCTGGCCTCCCCCTTTACCCTGCTGCGCAACGGCGCTGCCTTGGTCGAGGGGGTCAACTTCACGATCAACCGGAGCAACGGCCGGATTGTGCTGGCCACAGGGTTGACGATTGGCGACACCCTGCGGATCAGCGCCTACACGGCCTCGCTGGACCTTGTCCGCGCCGTGCAGATCGGCGTCGAAGGGGACTTGACTGACCCCGAAACCTGGCCCGGCTGGCGCGCGGCCGGCACCGTGGTCTACGTTCGGCGGGCGACGACCTACCCCACGAACGTCACCGCGCTAATCGCGGTGCTGGGTGGCTACGATCCGGTCGACGTAGCTGACGCCGTGGAGACGGCGGTCACAGCCTTCCTGGCCACCCACGGGATCGGCCAGAACGTGCTCTGGTCGCAGGTGGCCGAGATCATCATGGCAGTGGACGGGGTGGACAACCTGTACTCCCTGACCGTGGGCGGGGGCGTTGCCCCTGGCGACGATCTTCCGGTCCCCGATGGCTGGGTTGCACGGGCCGGCACAATCGCCGTGACCTACTAACGGAGCAGAGGCAATGGCGACCGCACAGATCTACGTTGACGCCGCAGTCGGCCGCCCCGCAGTCGTGGAGCCTCTGGCAACGCCGCACGTCCACCTGACCAATTTCG
>Ga0172381_10001309_pt1 | contig 29566 bp, 27 predicted proteins | sample Leawel6488metaG_FD_119754 | JGI IMG/M metagenome (GOLD analysis project Ga0172381, IMG submission 119754) | Leachate microbial communities from a municipal landfill in Southern Ontario, Canada - Leachate well 64-88 metaG | ecosystem: Engineered > Solid waste > Landfill > Unclassified | place... | reverse complement strand
TGCGTCATTCCAGCACTTCCAGAATAAAGACAAATAACATTGCGATCGGGTGCTGGTTTTACCAAACGAATTTTTCCGCCATCACACTGAGCGCGAACAACTGCAAGATTTTGCAACAATGCCCATTTTTTTGGTTCGCTGTAATAAATATTAATATATTTTGCGGCACACGCCCATGTGCAAAAATTACCCTCAATTAACCACTCAAGTGTATTTGGTTGCGATTCGCTATGATAACTTTCAAGCGCAATAAAACGCGGTATTTTGGAAAACGGTCTGCCGCAATGCCAACAAAGTAGATTGGTATTTTTTGGATGCGATTCCGCGTTTTTAAAAACGCGCGGAATTGATGAAAAATTGGCGAAATCAATGAGTGATTTTGTGGTTGTTTTCTCTGGTGCGTTTGTTGTACCGATCTGTTGTTGTCCGTTTGACGGAATTAATTTACTTGATTCTAGTGCATTGCGCACATCCTCCATTCCGACATCAAAAATAAGCATAATAAACTTGCATGATTGCGAAGTCATAATCTTTTTTATTCATACTATATAACATGTCTTTTCTTTATCAAATCGGAGATAGTCCTTTTGACTATGGAGGGCTGACAACTGAACAGGAAATATTGCGACAACGCATGAAAATATTACACGAAAATGCAAAACAATCATCCGCAGAGCATCAAAGTATTGAAAAATTCACATCTGCGGATAACCCAACTGAACAAAAAAACGAATTGTTGCCTGATTCGCAACATAATGATAGATTGCAAATTTCACCAACTGAATTTATTACAATTATCATTAAATCGGCGCAAACCCCGCTCGACTGGTTAATATTAATTATCGTATTAATTTCTATCGCAATATCGCTTGATACAATGATAACTTCCCTCTGCGATTTTACACAATATAAAGGCAGAGGATATAGCGGTGATAATTTTTGCCGAACATGCGGCGGAGTCGTTTAAAATTGCGCAATCATTTGAATAAATTTTGCCAACTGGCGTAATTCTTTGGGCATTTTATTGCGATCAATTTGCGCAAGTTCATTTGGTGTAATAGTATAAATTTTTTTAATTTCATCACCCTCTTTAAGAGATGTTGGTAATTTATTAATAATAGTTGTAAATATGTAAAGAAGTCTATTATTTGGTTTATTGCGAATTACCGCAAGAAAATTAATATTATTCGCGTTAATATCGGAAATACACGTTTCTTCTTTGAACTCTCGCAGCGCGCATTGTAAAAATGATTTATCTAAGTAGGAAAGCGAACCCTTTGGAATACCCATAATTCCGGGCGGCAAATCTTCACGCGCCTTTTGTTCAACCCAAATCATTTTATCTGTTGCATGTTCAATCATCAAAAGTCCGCAAGAAATAGTAAATTTAGTACGTAATCGCCCCACATCTTGAAACGCAATTTTTTCGACTTCACTGATAAAGTTGTATGACATATTGGTGATAAGAGTGATATATAAAAAATAAGTATTCAGTTTTTTACACAATGCGCAACCATAGCCATATTGGTTGTGGTGATCGCGGTGGTATTGACGAATTATTTATTTCAGCGTATGAAATGACACCTAAATAGCGCATATTCGCGCGCGTCGTTGCGGTTATATCATTAACCATTTTTTGCAAGAATTTGCGACCTTTATATTGTTGATTAATAATCAGGGCAAATACACCCCCTTTGCGCAAAACAGCGCAAGAATTTTGCGCAGTTGTTAATAAGAATTTGTCATACCATTCATCAAATGTTTTATATCGCGCGGTCGATTGCGTCGGATCGTTAGGATCATAAATTTCCAAATCAAAATATGGTGGATCGCACATTACTAAATCAAAACCGTCATCTGACACACTCCATTCGCGTATAATTGCGCGAAGCGTATCTGGTGCAATGTCTTCAAACGGCGAACAAATGCACTTATAGTTGGCAATTTCATGTTTTCCTGTGCATTTTTCGGTCCAATTCAATATTTGCGGATATATTACACAAAGTTCGCGATTCGGATCAACATCAACAAGTCCGCCAGTAATATGCCCCGCAGCTGCGATTCCTATTAATCTATCTCCCCAACCAGCGCATGGATTAAGAATAGTGTTACAGTTTGTACCAAATTGATAGCGCAAAAGTTGAACAATTCCAGTTGCGACTGTTGGGCGAAATGTTCCAACTTCTATTTTATGATGATAAATATTTTCGCGCATGTGTTCAAGAATATTACCTGTATTTGCGCGAATGCGATCGCGATTAGCTCGCCAATAATCCGCAACGCTTTGATGCTGCGGATCATCACTGCGATATGCGCGAATACGCAAGTGTTCAATAAAGAAATCGGATATAAGATTAAGTTTTTCATAATCGCCTGATTTTAACGCCATGATAACAAAATTAGGTATTGAAAGGCGATTTCGCAAAGGCGAATCCGTATGCGAATATTCGCGCGGAAACGAAAAACGCAATTGAGCTCGCGTCAATTCAGGCGCATTATTAATATGATATTGTGTGATTACAAATGGAGCAACCCATGAACAAAGACGCATAAATCGTTCGCATATCACATTTTCCATATTACCGTATAAACGCTTGTATGGAAAATCATCGTCATCGTCAATTTTATCAGTCATTTTGCATATATTATTATATAATGATAACAATAATCATTTTTATATAATGTTACGATTACCGTAAATTGCCGCCAGTGTTGTCGCCAATACTACACCAATCAAACGCATTTACGTATTTTTTAACAATATGGTAAAAAACAAAAAAATATTATTGCAAAAAGTGACATATTTTTATTGTTGTTGGAACTTTATCTTGAACTGACCATTTTTGAACTTCAAGCATATATTTTGTGTTATTCGCGAATCTGCGCAATATTGCATCGTAATCAATATTTATTCCATCTTGCCCACAAAAACTGCGAATGATTGCGCAAACTGCGCGAGTATCATCCTCAATTATTTCGCCGTTGCGACGTTGTACGCGCGATAAAGCATTTGAAATTATAGTCGTGTAATGTGGTTGAATGTTATCCATTACTGACCAGGCATGTATATTTGGTAAGATATTACAACGTTTGCGACTCACACATGATGTCATCAAAGAATCATAGAACATCGCATCCATTTCATTATTTTGTATTGCAAATTTTCTTAAAAACGCGCAAATCTCGAGATTTGCATGTTTGCCTGCAGTGTGTGCTGCAAAGTGCATATTAATTTTATGCGATGCTAATGCTAACTCGCATATGTCAATATGATTGCCGATGGCGGCGCCAATAAATAATCCTGTATATGATGTCATGTGATAGCGCTCCATCCAATTAATAATATTTATTGCGCGACCTATTGCAGCACCTTTTGCCATATGAATTGCAACGCGATATCCTTCGTGTTCTAATATATCAATACATGCATCCAAATGACCTATTTTTGCTACTATTTCCATAAGTGATGCAATATTTGCAATGTCATTGAGCGCGCCCATTTCAAATCGCGCGGTCCAAATAAAATCTGCAATGTCTTTATGACCATTCTCGATAGCAACTCGATACATCGCACTTGTTTTTTCTTCACGATGCGTGTCACTCTTTTTGAAATCGCTAACGTTAAATGCGCAATATTCTGCGTACATATATATTCGCGCAAGTTCGCATGTTGCGAAACTTCCAATTTTTGCACCTTCGTATGCCAGGACGCTCGGTCTTAAATGAGTTGGTTCGGGTATCATCGCACGTGCTGCGCGACATGTTGCACGCAATGATGTTAGCGTATGCGTGAAAACACATGTTTCGCTTTTTCGCGGTTCATTAATAATAAATGCATTATCTGTTATGATATCAACGATTGGTTGCCATATAGCATTATTATTAAAAATTGACATCGTGTGTCATATGTAAACAAAAAATATATTCACTTTTATTGCGAAAGATACAAATAACGAATAACGAATAACAAATAACAAATGTTATTTTTTTGTTCTTTTCTTTAAGTTTATTGCATTGTTTCGCTTACGATGTGAAACGCAGAACGACCGAACCGTCGGATACCAGAATGAAGTTAATTGCAATTCCGAGCGCAATAAACTCGCAAGTTGTTGCTGGAGAGCAATAGCTTGAAGTATAGTTAACATAGAATTCACGCGCACGCGAAATGTTGATGTGTCCGCTTGGTTGATAGTGTCCAGGATAAACGCAGAAGTTGATAAGCATTGCTCCAAGATCTGTTGGGGTACGCATTAGCCCCTGGCCATAGTACCACGGAGTATAATCGCGGAAGAACGGCGCGCTAATTGTATCAATAATATCATTACCCTGAACCGTAACCTTTAGTGAGTCAATGGTCTGGCGATGAACAGGTAGTGTTACCTGCTCATTGGTTTCAACATGCGAGAATGTTACTACATTAGCAGCAGCGGTCCATGCCGCTGTAAGATCTGTGCCAACTGCGCCAGTCGAGCGAGATACCTGGTATGTAACTTCATCATCAATACGAGTGAGATTATGCCAATCGCGATATTTGTTGGGATTATTAGCATCAATATTCCAGCTTGGGAGTAGGCCAATGTAAATATATTCAGTTGGCCATTTGAGCTGACTGAGAAGAATATTATCATTGCTCGCGCTAACTTGCGACTGTTGGCGACGATGAATGCGAACAAGGGTGAAACCAATACGCTTGACATAGATATCGTGAATTTCAGGATTAACAAAAGTGTTATTCACATAGAGTTCCGCATTAATAGTTTGCGCTGTATTGACGGTTGAACCTGTAACGAGTACAGGTTCGTAATTGACCTGGCGCGTAACATTAACAACACCGACAGCTGCTTCTGTACCCGTATCAACACCACCACCATCAATGCGAGTCTCAGTTGTTAGGCGAAGGAATAGATTACCTGGCGCGCGGTAAACAACATTATTCTGCGCTTCAATAGCAATAGTAATAAAACGCTGACCGTATGGAATGCAAACAGATGGAATTGACAGGCGAATGTCTTTGCAAAACCAAAAGAGAAGTGGGATCCAAAGATCCAGCGCTGGTTGGAAAGCCTTTGGTGTCTGAGGTCCGCTTACAACTTGAACAGCCTTGCGCGCTGTAATAGTTGCATTGGCCGGGCCAACTTCATTGCCGATTACATCAGTAAGTGCCGCAATTGGAGCAGTAAAAGTATTTGTTCCGGTAATTGCAACTGTATTGCTAAAACCTTCTACTGGAACTTCCTGTCCAACTAGACGTTTCCATCCAACTTCCTTATCATGAAGAACCCAGAATTTGCGATAGAACATTGCGGCCTCGCGTCTATAAAGATCAAGAGGATTACCATTAACCTCAAACTTAACTTCATTAAATAGCATTTCGCCAGGATATTCGCAATAGCGAACAAAGTTGGCAATCGCGTCACCCGGTGCAACAACAGTGCCGTTGGCTGTAACATATTCCTGAGTGTAGAGCGTGTAGATTCCATTAACCGCGTCCTCGACACAACTCTGTTGGCCTGATGCTGGAGCAACAATGGGAGTAGCTGTAATGTGCGATGGATAAGCGGGAACAACTGATGCAGTACAAGCAACTGGACCAAGAGTAACGTGCGCTACCATATCACTGAAGAATTCACCATACGCGGGAATACTGAAAACAATTTGGCTTCCCCATGATGGGCTGCCCGATTGAGGGCGAACCTTAGTATATTCGTACGCGAGTGCGGCGAATGGTTTGTAATGAGAATTAACGAAAAGAATATGAGTCTTTTCAATATCCGCGAGTGTTGGCGTTACATCAGCAACACCGGCTGCGCGACGCTGACACATAATATCTCTAATGCGTTTGTTAAGTAGATCGGTCGCATGAACCATGCGATCTGACCTTCCGTCGCTTGCAAGCAACTTGAATACTCCGCCCGCCGACATGTTTTACTCAAATCGTTAGAACAATTTGTGCGTATATAAAGGTGCTGGATAAAAAATATCCATAAAAAATAATTAAATTTGCGCATGTTAAAATACAAATGCTAAAAGTTCCACGACTACACCAATAACAGCAATGATAATTTGTAATACATCAAACCACGACATATGAGTTCGCAAGTATGCAATTATAAAGTTTATTTTTTGCCGCACACCTTGTCGAACTGTCGTATGAAGTTTTTTGCCAATTCTTCATGGCGACTTGCCATGAGATGGCGGAAGCGACGAATACAATAAAGTTCCTCTTCAGTTCCAACAACAAAATCCATGGGCGTTTCAGCATTATACTTGCGTGCAATTGTAATATCAAGTGCAGTATGAGCGTCCTTAATTTGCGCATCTGTGAAATGTGTGGGTGTGTGAATTTCTTCCTCGGAGATAACGTCATTATTATCATCATCAACAGGTGCTGCAACAGCACCAACAGATTTCATAACTTTTCCCAAAATCTTTTTTGTTGGCGGTGGAGTTGCAACCTGTGCCGGAGCAGCAGGAAGTGGTTTAACTTTGCGAGTTATTGGAATTGTGCGCGAAAATGTTGGTCGATGCGCGATGAATGCTACTTGTGGCGGTGATGGTGTAATAAAATCGCTCGTATCATCTTCCTCAATACACTGTTGCGATGCAACGGCATCATAAATAGTGCCAACTTGCTGCGTTAGCGCAGACACTGTTCTTATAATCTTGTCAAGTTCATTCTGCTTTGGTGTTGCTTGGGATGTTTGAGCAACAACGGGAGCAACTTCTCGCGTACTTACACCATAATCAATAAGTGTATTTTGCACTTCGTCAAGTTGTCTCTTGATTGCAGTAATGCCCGAAGACATAACTTGCATATTCGGTGCATCACTGCGTGCTTTTACATTTGCCATACTTTGAAACTGTTCAACTTTGCTCATGCGAATTGCTATATACATGACAAAAAATTATCCACGCTATATTTTATTTTGAACATCACGCGTAATCTACTGATGTTTTGCCTCATGCATGATTTTGATTTCACGCATACTTCCGGTTTGATTTTCGACACACACAACAAATTGTTCGGGTGTGATAGAATGAATGTAATGATCCAATCCACAAAGTAGATCTTCGCAAATAAGCGAATAGGATACAAACGGAACATCATGGAATGGTTGTTTAAACCTGATTGTAATATGCGCACTCGCGTGTCCCTCAATACTAATTGGCGAATCCATCATTACGAGTTCATGCACTTTTTCAAGTGCTGCAAGAGCGCGCGCGTTGATTGGTGATTTGAAAACTTCGACCATTTTGACAAACTTGTATATTAGTCTTGCGAAAAAAATATGCGAAAATTGCAATATTTATTCCGTTTCTGGTTCAAAAACAAGATGATATTCGGGTGGTGCATGTGCACAAATACATTGATAAATACGGTCATTTTTTGCAACAGTATCATAACCCTGATGTGATACATAATTTAATATGCGTAAAATTTCATCATTTTTCTTAAAGCGTAATTTAATAATTTTTGCGATAAAGAAGGGATAATATGGTTTATTTCCGGTTTCTTCAAAAAGTTGCGAATAAATTTCCATGATTCGCACAAAATCGCAAGTTATAATCTGCAAAGTGTCATAATTAAGAATTGGCGGCGCGCGACCTCCTAATTCTTTAATGAGTTTTGGAGCGTGTTCATTAAGTAGTGTTAATCCGCAAAGTGAGAGATGTCTTTCAATATCCATACATTGAAGCATTCCCCAATTAATATCTGATTCTCGCATATATTCTGAAATAATAGAATTGCGAACGCGTTTGATATCGTCCGCGTTAAATGTGAAACTTTCAATCGCTTGAAGTCTATCCATCCAGAGGCGCAAATGCCGAGTATAATTATAACCATTGTATTTACTGCGCGAACCATCTATCGCGCGTCCTGTACCTTGTTCATCTTGCGCAGCATTCGCTGATGCTGTTGATGATTGTACAATATGTCCGCATGTTTCGCAAATAGTGTCTCCTCCGCGGCATACTTTATGCAAATTGTGTCCTTTACAATATGCGCATTTTTTATCATCTTCAGGTCCTTTATAAATTGGATATGATAATTCAATAATCGCATCAAATTGTTCGCAAATAGTATTTAATGTAATAAAAGTGTGATTAAATGAGCGAATTAATTCGTCTTCATCTACACAATCCGAACACACTTTTATAATAAGTTCTGGTGTCATATATAACACAGGAATCTCATTTTTTTGTTGTGCGTCAATAATAAGTTTTCTCGCTCGCGCATTGCGAATAGCTGTTTTCTTTGCCACTGCCGATACACGCATTACACCTCTTCCGCGACCACTTCCCAAAACTCGCGTTACGCTTTGCGCAATCCCTTCATTTTCAATTACAAACATATTACTATTCTTGCGAGTTTGTTGCGAATAAATCATTTCATGTGCAACATGTTTTCGCATAATATCTTTTATTTTGATAATCACGCCGTTAATTGCACTAATTTTATTACGCATTTGCGTGCATATGCTCAACAAAAGCGAATCAATATTTTCGCATGAAACTGCTGCAAAATATTTTATATCATTCGCGCCACTCATACCATTCATTAAATGAGCAATAACTGTCAGATCATATTTGCTTAATGTTTCTTCCAGTTCGTTACACGTACTCACAGATGATTTAATTAAATCATCCATAATATTTACTCCGTAACATTTTGCAATTATGTCGGCACACATTGTATGTGTTTGTTTTATCATAATAACTGATTCAAGTGTATTGATTGTTTCTTTAAACCTATCGCGCATTTGTTTATCGTAAGATTTTGCAGTTGTCTCATCTTCAGTGTATGAGACTAAATCTTTTATTTTGCGAGCATGATTTTTTGGTGCGCGACCAGTACAACTGGAAATATCACATCGCGCAATCGGTGAGCGTATTTTTGGTGCAGATAATGTGTGCGAATATGCGCTCTGTAATTGTTCCATTTATACTTTTGAAAATCTATATCTATATACATTGAACATAAAACACAATCACAATGGATACCGGCGCAAACCCAACACCCGCAACCGCGTCAAAAACGGACGCACAATTGCGCGATATTCTATTTGAGATTGCTGAAAATCCCGATAAACTTACTGATGTTTCTGATGAGGATATTATCGCGCTGAAAAAACGTATTAATGTTATTGGAACAATTACACCATCGACAAAATCACACGCAGTTATTTCTGTTCTCAATATGAAAGACAGGTATATGCGCGATTTCTTAACAACTGCATTTGTTGGATTTCTTTATAGGCGCTTAGCTGAATATACGCCGGATTATATCGCGCATATGGAGGATGATTATAAACGCCGAATTAATGCGATTACTGAGGGTCCTACAATTCAACAAGATCGTGATGCACTTCGCGAGGAATGTTTGCAAATTGTTAATAAGCATAAAAACGCGCATAGAACAATCGTACGCGATTTTCTTGATTCTGTTCTAAAATTCAATCCAGACAAACACGTGCGCCGCGCACCAACTGAACTGCCGATTTCCGCACTTGATATTATCCACGGTAATATTATGGTTGAGCCGAAAGTGGCCGCAGCTGCAGCCGCACCATCAATGGCTGCAACTTTAGATATCGGCAAAATTGAAGAAAATATCATCGCAGAAACTACACAAATTTTGCGAGACGAAATTGAAAAATTTAAACAGCCCAACCCGACAGTATCAACTATTGCAGAAATTGAAGCCGCAACAATCACTGCGGCAGAAATTGTTTATCAAACAACGCGAAAAATTGGCTGCGATCTTTCGCAAAGTGTTAGTGTTCTCACGCGCGAAATTGCGACAACTACTGATAAACAACGTATTAATGAACTACAGGATGAACGCCAATTCCTTATTTCTCATAACGAGCGTATTCAAGACGCGGCGAAACTTGTTGGATCGTACGCAACATCGCGCACAATGATGGATATTGACAATATTATGCAAATTGCACCACCCGCTGATGTATTTTACCATTTTGGAAGATATATTGATAGCCATTATGAATCGCTACACATCATGACACAATTACTATATGATGTCACTCCTGATGTTGATAATTCTATTATTTACTATGATTCTTTTGATACGCCTGAAAAAGCACGCGAATACATTCGCGTTCATGAAGCCGAATTTACACTTGATCCAAAAGTGATTGAGAATGGCGAAGTAACTATCATTGCGCCGTTCCGCGAAAATCGCGAAAAAGTTGATTTTTACAATCGCCATACTGAAGCACTCAAAATTATGATGGATCAACTTAAAAAGGATCAAGAGTTAGGCAAAGTTTTAATCGAAAAACGCATCAAGGATGTCAAACGTAAAAATATTCATGAGGAAGGCCCGGATGATGTTGCAGGTCTTGAAAATTATATGGGTGCGCGTGGTATTGTTGCTTCGCTTGGTAAAAGACCAGCATTAACGCGTGCGGAACGCGAGAAACTCTCGCAGGCCGAACAAACTAAAGTAGAATACGAAACACCCGACAACGCACTTGCAATTCGCGTACTTGTACCAACTGTTGATGAAACTGGTACTCCGGTTGATCTCAAACAATCATTCTTCTATTCCGAATCAACAAATGTTGCTGCTGGAACTGGTAAAGATGGCGTGGAAAGCGAAGCACCCGCTGCGGTCAAAAAATAAACATGACCATTATATAATTATTGCAACTATTAATGCACTAACTGTTTCATCCACGGTTGAAGAGTTTCACCGTTTTTTTCACAACTATCCTTTAATGTTATCTTTTCACCAAACGCCCATACATGCTCGCTAACAGCGAGAAATGATTCATGTGTTGGAAAATGAACCAAATAAAATTCATCATTGCGATATAATAGTTTAGTAAAAGGTGGTTCCCGCGCGCATATTTTATTTGCATATTGTATCATTTTTTCTCTTTTTTGTTTATTAAGCGCGTTAGATTTATTTTCGGCGAATTGTCGCGCTGTTTGTGGGTCTGTGAAGATTGAATTTCCAACGCCAACACGCATAACTGGCGATAGAATGGAAAGTCCATGAACAGCCATAAGAACAGTACAAAATAAATGTCGCCCGCGAAATATTTGTTCAAGTATTTCGGCGCAGTTTTTAAGTTCAAAAATATCTGTACTACAATCATCAAAAATAATAATTATTCGCGGATTGAAATCAAACATTTTAATTGTTAATCGCTCATTTTCATTTAAGTTTTGTATTTGCTGTAAAACACTCATCTTAGATAATACTAATGACCGCATAATTGAAATCTTATTATCCGCAAACATTATTTCCATTTCTTCGGTAACATCTTTACTCGCGCGAATTGTTTCATCATATACACGGTCTAAACGTTCAAGCGATTCGTGTATATGCGGCGTCATTACTCTATTGAGTAATGATTGTAATATGTTAATATTATTCACTTGATCATACAACTGACGCGCTTTAACTTGTCGCGATTGCATTGCTATGATAATATCTGCAGTAACATTATCATGAATAAATACCCGCGGAACCATTTTACGAGAATATGTGCGATTAACAATTTCACTTTGCGAGAACACAAGAATATTTGGAATTTTTCCTTTGAGAAGAAAAAGAATATGCTTAATAATAGTTGTTTTGCCGGCGCCTGAAATTCCGTATAAAATAGTTGCTTTATCAATAAAATCCTTTGCAGTTAATTCTTTTGTAATAAATTGCGACAGTTCCATGTTAATATATTGCGATTTGTTATATTTATTTTCGCGATATTCTAAACAAAAAACAAGCGTGGAATTACAAAACTTTCATATTGAATTTTCACAAGTATTGCATTAATTTGGCGCGTCCATATAAATAGGATGAATGATTGGCACACTATCTGGATGTGCAACAGTTACTGATCGCGCAAGTGCCTGCCCAATTGTTTCAATTTTTTTATTTCTATCAAATTGTTGTTTATAACGTCTATGATGGATGAATAATGATATCATAATTGCGCAAGTTATATAAAACGATGTTCGTATATACGGAACAACATTGCGATTTGCAGGACTAAACCCAGAAAATGTAATAATAATCATAATAACAATTGTTAATACAATCGCAATATACAAAGGATTATCCATTATCATAGCAACCGTTCCATTACTCGTTATACCATCAGCAAATCTATTAATCATTACACCGATCTCCATTTTTTAACAATATATCTTACGAAGAATTTTTCTTCGTGTTTTTTGCAATAAGTTGCGCGATTGCGTGAGTATCGATATATTCTGATTCATCATCATCGCGGGCAAAATCATCAGTATTGTTATCAACGTCATCAATGTCGCCATCTTTAATGATTGCGATTTCGTGATCAATTTCTTCATCTGTCGGCTCGTTAGGTAATGGTGGAGATGGCGAGTGTGCGGGAGTTTTCTTTAGCTTTGTATCAGTAATAACTTTGTCGTCGGTTTGTGATGGTTTCGGCGTAATTATAGTCGGTTGCTGTTGTTGCTGTTGCTGCTGTTGTTGATATTGCATTTGTAGTTGCAATTTTTGCAACATTATTTGCGATGCGGTTAATTTTTCTTGTAAGTCTTTAGCAAAAGCCACTATTTCACTATTTCTTTTTATTACCGCATCTTTCATTTTTCCACCCTTATTTAATTCTTCTTTAAGCCGCTCATTTTCAACCTGAAGTGTGCAAACTTCCGTCAATGCAGTTACCAATTCTTTACGCACTTTATCAAAATGTTCAGCCGCAACTACTCTCATTGCTCTATCCTTATTGTCATTTTTAGAATAAAGTTTTGCAATAAGTGATGCTTTAAAATCGCGAATTACTTTTTCACCTTCTCCGCGCAAAACACCTACACCGGTTTCAAAATTTTTGCGCTCATCAATAACATTACGCAATAAATCAACTTTCATCACACGCTTGCCCATTGATATATCAATTTGCTTAACTAAATCGCGAAAAACTGCATCACGCTCGCGATCATCCATTGTTGAAAAGAATTCGTCGGGAATAATTTGAGCAACGATACTCGCGATGAGCCCACCTAAAGTACATTCTCCCGCGTATTTGCAATAATATACATGTAACGCATTAATAGTTTCACGCAATTCTTGTCCCGATTGCTCAATTGATGATAAATATATTTTCACAATTCGCGCATATGTGTCAGTAATCGAAGTTCCTCCATTTCTTGTAAAATCGTCCTGCGCGATACTATAAATGCGATTATAATATCTATCAGTAAAGAATGTAATAATAATTTCTGTATTAACAGCAAATGTCCTTTCGCGTAGTGGTTCCATATTTTCTATCTTATATTATGGGTATCAACGTCTTATTAAAAAGAGTTATCATTATAGTGTCAAAATTAATCCGCAATAATATCATCGCCCAAATTTTCGCGTATAAAAACCGATTTATGTGATGCGGCACGCGGTATCACTCTTGCGCTTCCAGTTGTAATTACTCCATCACTTGGTGCGAGAATATCGGCGATTTCATCATCAAATCGGCGAGTATTTGTTTCATTACGCACAGCACTTTGCACCATATAATGAAGTGGCGTTGTAGATGGTGCAACTGCAGTATGTGACATATTATGAGTCGGTGCGCTTTGAACTTCAGGCGCGCTAACAAGTTGTGTTTCGCATAATGCAGCTTGCGCAGTTCGCCATGCAGTTGGACCATCCGTAATATTTGGCATATGCGCGTTGTGAGTTGTTGCATTATCAGCACCACTTTCAATATCACGCGTTGTTGTGCGCGCAATTGCTTCAACACTAAATCCGTGGAATTTCGCTTGTTGCAAAAGTTTATTTGCAAGTGTGCGCTCTGCATCGGTTGGTGCGCGCGCATCTGTTATCATTTTGCGACGAATTATATCTTCAACTTGTGTACCCTGCGCGCGACAAGCCAGTCGCATAAGTGCAGCATCAATATACATATATGCATTATTTCCTTCCATTTCATCGTGTAATGCGCGAATATTTCCGCCATCAATAGTCATTGCAGCACCCGGTCGCTCACGCGTTCCAGCAACTCGCATTGTTGGTGTGAATATTTCTTGTTGTTTTCGCACATCAGATGTTGATGAACTTATTATTAAAGATGCTGCTCCTTGTCCTGTTGGACGTTGTGCTGCTAAAATGCGCAAACGCGGATCATCGCGCGCTTTTTCAATATCACTCCCAGATTGGCGAGCGCATTTTGCCATATCAAATGCAAGCGCACCCAATGAAGGTCCGCCGCGCGATATTTGTGATATACCAATATCCGCATGTGGTTCTGACGATCCGCTTAATTTATAACGAGCCGCGCGATCTGCGCGCACGCTTTCAATACTACCATAGCGATTAATTGGTCGAACTGTATGATCAACTGCGCGAATTAATTCAGATGCACCTCCACCGGGCGCAATTGCGCATGCGTGTAATGCCGCTAACGTTGACGCTTCTCCATTACCCGATAAAACATTGGCTGTTGTTGGTGAGCGTGCATTTTTTTCATCAACTGCGAATTCTGCGCGAATTTGCGCGCGCATTGATGTATCGGCGTGCGTTATACTACCGGCTCCACCTTCGCTTGTTTGCGATGCACTTGGTGCGTGTGGTTGGCACCAACCCATAACACTCGCGCTTCCTGGATTTTCAATTGAGCGGCCAAATGTGCGCAAATTTTTGCGCATGCGCGCACGTGCTTCTTGCAATTTTGTATAATAGCGCGTTTCGGGCTCAATTCCTTCAGTTATTGCTTCTGTTAAATGCGTTGTATCATGTGGCTCGGTTGGTTTAAGATATCGCGCACCGCGTTTTCGCATTTGTTCTTGTATTTTGCCAATTGGAACATTTCCATCACCTGCAACTCGCGTATCTTGATCCAAAAATCCCATAAACATTTCGGGATGATTTGCAGGATCCGCACTACTCAATGAACCATGCAAGCGCAAATTAAGACTTGCCTGACTTCGCGGACGCGTATCACGCGGCATTTCACTTTCTTGCGTTGGGGCATCTGGGCGAAAATCCGCGATTGTTTTGCGCGAATAATCATAATATGAATATTCATCAAAAGTATTTGGTGTTTCTTCAAATTTGTTCGTCAAGAGATACGCGGGTAACGGCCCTCCTTCTGATAAATGACCTTGACACTGTTGTGTATCAATATAATTTTCAAATAGTCCATGATCTGGGTATTGTGGTTTATATATTGCCATCTTGTGTATATATATCAAACAACGAAAATAAAAATATGTCTGAAAAGATACATTCAGTCCAATCGTATATAAAACTTCTTGTTGATGATAGAGAGCGAGATGTGATAATGAAATTGCAAGAACAACCAACACTTGCGATTAATTGGGCCGCAACGCGATTAAATAATGGTGATTTTTCTATAATTAACACAAATACTAACGCAACCATCGCAATGATTGAGCGCAAAACTCATCAAGACTTTGCCCAATCCATAAAAGATGGGCGTATGGAAAATATTGCGCGAATGGTAGAATTAGCACGCAGTTGTTCGCCGCAACCGCGGGTTGGTATTCTTTTGGAAGGTGATTATAATTTGCACGAAAATACTTGCATTGCCGGGATTTCATTTAAAAGTATCCGATCAAAAATAAATCATTTGTGGTTACGCGATAATGTTTGCTTAATACAAACAGCCAATACACTTGAAACAGTACAATATCTTATTTCCTTAACAGAAAGTGTGCGAACAATTAAAACATTGGCGCAATCGCCGCAACATACTGGCGGCGACGGAATTCCCGCAGCTTGTCGTCCAGTTGCAGCGCAAACGATAGAGCAGATCGCATTGGCGATGTTTATGCAATTGCCAAAAATTGGTTGCGTTCGCGCGCAAAAACTTATCGCCAGTGGGCAAACCGTTGCGCAATTTATCACAAAATCACAAATATTATATGATGAAAAAAACGCGATCACAATCGCCATTCTTACAACAATAAAAGGAATGTCAGAAGAACGCGCGCGTACTCTTCTTTCTCATGTCGGTGGTACACTACAACAATTCGCAAATGCATCGCCGGATATGCTGACAACAACCCTCGCCAAACGTGCTCATGATGCACTTAACTATTGTGCAAATGTTGCGCGCGAATAATATAGTCTAATATCACCAACAACATGTCCAATGAACGCGTCCAATTTGAGCAATTAGTTGCAAAAAAATTGGATATCGCGCAATATAAGCATATCACGAAAAAACATTCGGGTGAATTCGCAAATATTCTTAAAGCGCTAGAAATAATTAGAAAATTTATTCAAACTCGCCAACTTATTTTGTATGGCGGAATCGCGATTGATTACGCGTTGCGATTAAAAGGTGATAAAATTTATAATGATGATGACCTTCCTGATTATGATTTTTGGTCACCAAATCATATTGCGACGGCACAAGAATTGGTTGATTTGCTCAATGTTGAAATGCCGGGTGTCAATATTTATGGATATCGCGCAAAGTTCATACGCACGATGCGTGTAAGTATTGGAAGTAATAACTGGGTTGCGGATATAACTTATTTACCCCCGGAATTATTTGAGCGAATGCCAACATTAACATATGATAATATGCGCGTTGTACACCCACATTTTCAATTCTCGGATTTACACTCAAGTTTATCATTTCCTTTTGATAACCCGCCACAAGAGGTTATTTTTGAACGATGGCAAAAGGATATTGATAGATACGTTAAATTATGGAATTATTATCCATTGGAAAACGTTGCAAAAGTTATACGACCATGTTCGCAAATTGGAATTCCCCGACAAATAACATCGCACTCCATCCTTTCCGGGTTTGCCGCGTATTCATTTTATTACAGTGTTTTGCGCCAACATACAACAATCCCGGATGATATTCCGCGCGCGCAAATGCCGTTTTTACGCGAAAATCGCATTATTGTTGATGTTCCGTATGATATAATTGAAGCAACTGTACATCGCGATATTGCAAAATATATGAATAATCCTGATAAAATAATTCGCTTTGCTCCTCTTGTTGATTTACTTGAAGCGCAAATAGTGGGAACAATTGGGGATTTTGATACACAATTTATCGGGTTCTTATCGCGCGAACATCTCGCTGGTTATATGAGTTTCAAAATTGGCGAAGTGCGTGTGCGAGCAATTAGCATTTATGGATTGCTAAAACTCTTTATTGCAAATTATATCCGCGCAAAATATTTTGCACACGTTATTCCTCCATCAATTCCGCGAATTTCACCAGATACATTCGCCCAATACTATGTAGCGCTGCGCAAACTCACGCAAATCGCGCAAGAATGCAAATCACTTCCCGCCGAGATTAAATCTTATTTTGAACCATCAATAACAGTTTTCGGCGAAACATCGCTGCCAATTCATGATATTATTGCATTTTATAATATTCTCGCAGCGGAATTAAAAATTAAACCACCAATTGCGATTCCGCCAAAGCGTATTGTTATTAAACCGGCAGTAACAAAACGCGATTCTTTTGATTACACACATTGTCCATTTACAAACATATCAGGTGAAGAAATTATCAACATAATAGCATAAAAAATACTCAATTCTTATCATACACGCCGTATGTTTCGCGTAACAGCATCAACACCAGCTTGTCCGTAATAATTACGTGCATAATTAATTAAATTACCAATATTGTATTTACCATATATCTTCATTAAACTACACTTGCATGCATAATTCATAAATTTGATGAAATCTTCGCAAGATCGAAACACAACAAAATCATCGTCGAACATGGTAAGAAAGTTTACCAATGCGGAATCACGTTTAAATCCAGTTCGCGACGGTAATATTTCATACGCAAATTCATAATTATCAGCATTGACATATAGCTGTTGCATTTTTTTGAATTGATTTGGTATCATTTGATTAATAATTGCAAATGCATTATCATCAGTATTGAATAATGCACTATAATACACATTTGTTATATGCGCGCTTTCAACACAATCAAGACGTTTCGTAGTTAGCATTGATACCAATTTCCGACATTGATTCTCAAATTCTTGAGTATTGTGTCGATAATTACGTATAATGTTAATATCTGGCATATTTTGGAAGGTATTGATAATTCCGGCATTTTGTAATACATATAATATACCATCGGGCAATAATGAACTTGGATCAACGTCTATCACAAAAGTTTGAAAATTTTCGTAATGTGATAATAGATTTGGAAATGTATGTTTCATAAGATCAAATAATGGTATAATCTCGTGGATTAATCCGCTATTAATTGCCCCACAAATTAATGATTTTATGTCCCATATGAGTATATTCCACTCACGTATTAGCGTTTTAATAATATTTGGAAAATGCTTATACCCTACAAGATAAAATATGTCGGATATATCTATAAACAACGTTAAATATTTCATAATAATTTGGACATCATCTAACATACAGTATTCTATTATATAATGATCGTCGCCAATATCCATTATTGCACGCATTAATAATGGGCATTGGTGAATTATACTATATGCAATAATATGCTTACCCAACCGTTCCCCGCTTATTTCTTGCGGAATAATTGATAAATTGCAATTGTATTTGGTGCAAAAGTTTGGAAATTTATTCATATGCATTGCATCGTGTAATGTTTGTTTTGCGTGCTTAAATGGGTTATATTCGTACATAATAGGTGTCACCCACATTAATTGCAAAAATGAATGCGCTGGGCAAAACATAGCAATTGATAACTGCCATTCTTCTTCCATTGCTTATTATTCTTATAAAGCAAAATCATTTTTTTGATTGTATAATAGCGTTTTATATTAAATATATCATAACTCATATAATGGGTACTGTTACACTATTGCGTCGTGGCGAATTAAACGCGCCAAACGGCGATTTAACACTGCAAAAAGAATTGGATAAGTACATCCCGCATGAATATATAACTTCGTGGTTATTAAATCATGAGGGTAAAACGGGTATTCAAAATAGGATTCTGGCGGTTCAATCAGGAACCGCGAGTGGAAAATCAATAACTATTCCATCACAAGTGTATATTGAACTTGTTAAACGCCGCTATACAACAGGTGGCGGAGTTGTATGCACTCAACCGCGCATTTTAACAGCAGTTGATAATGCGAAACAAATCGCATTATCAACGTCGCCGCAATATACTCAAGTTTTTAAAATAGGCGAAACGATTGGGTGGCATACACAAAATTTTAAAGCGCAACCGAAACATGTTGGCTTAACATTCGCAACAGTTGGTGTTGTTGCAATGCAATTACAATTATTATCAGATGATGAAATAATGGCGTTATATCGCTATATTATTATCGACGAAGTACATGACCGATCTCTTATGACAGATTTAACGCTTTCGCTTTTGAAAAACTTTTTATATCGGAACGAACATAATCCGAAATGTCCATTTATCATCATGATGAGCGCGACGTTTGAACCGTATAAATTCATAAAATATTTTTGCACAAAACGCGATTCACGAATCGCGTTATCAGTTGATTCAATGACAAACAATATTGTTATATGCAAACCTATGATATTGTATAAACGCGAAAAGATTTGGCCAACAAGTCCCATAAAAAATCTCATAGATGAAACATTGCGCATTATTGAACATATTTTGGATACTGCGCCAGCACCGCGCGAATCATGGCGCCGGGATATACCAGAAAATTTAGCAATACAAGAAAAAGACGATATTCTTGTATTTGTTCCAGGAAACGCAGAAACCGTAAGTCTTGGATTAAAATTAGCGGTAATGAATGAAACTCGCATTAGGCAAAAAAAGACAATTGTTGCAGTTGTCATTCTCAACAGGGAGTCAATTTCGAAAAACCGAGTGGAGTATCGCGATTTGGATAAACCGATTCGCGACATTCCTGGTGGTTTTGAAAGACGTGTCATTATATCAACATCTGTTGCAGAAACGGGTAAAACTTTTAAAACATTGCGCTATGTAATTGATTTTGGATATGATCGCACAAATGAGTATAATCCAACAATCAAAGCCGAATTACTTATATCAAAACCGGCACAAATCACTCGCATTGAACAAAGATGGGGGCGTGTTGGTCGTAAGTTTCCCGGCATTGTGTATCCGCTTTATCCAAGTTCCATTTATTTTAAACTTCCTATAACTCAAATGCCTGATATCTTAATTACGAATTTGGCGCCGGTTATTTTACAACTTGTATATGAACAACAACGTACAAAATTTGACGCTCAAAACCCGTTACCTTATTGGCGTTTTGAAGATATTGATATGCTCGATAATCCGCTACCTGATGCTATTTTAGATGCTCTTGGTCGCGCGCGCTCATTAGGCTTTATATCAACAAACCCAATTGTATTTCATCCCAATTTGCAAGAATTCTTGCAAATGCAAAAATATGCCGGATATAATACTGGTTTGTTGGGTATTACAAAAATGGGTCGCATCGCATTAGAATTATCGATGCAATTTGGATCACTCGAATCAGCGCGTCTTGTGTTATCCGGATTTGCGTGGAATTATCGCCCAGATGAACTTATTATGATCGCCGCTTTTTCGCAACTTGATGCGGATGACCCCGCGGCTGGAAAAACGATTAATATATCTAATGTGTATCAAGAATTGTTTGCAAGTACGAAATATTGTGAAGACTTACCAAATATAATGAATATTATTCACACACTTCTCGGCGATACATTCATAGACGCAATAGTTATTGGAACATTCGCAGATAGTATTTTTGCACGTGGCGAACATGCGTCAATATTTGAATGGGCTATTCGTAATAATATCCAATTTAATTCTCTTTTGAGTTTTATGCAATATCGCGATGATGCAAATAGTGCTCTTGCGCGCCTGGGATTTGATACACATAAGGGAGTATCAGTTATTGATGCATTTTTACACAATGGAACGGATGATGCGATAACAAATGCAATTCTTGCATACAAGCGATGTATATATGATGCATACAAACTTAATCTCGTTCAATGGAATGAAGCAAAACACGTTTATACAACTTACACAGGTTTGCAAGTTATGGATGGTTTAATTGAAAATGCATTTTCAATTAATACACAAATGGGACGTCCGCATAATATCATTTTTGATAAATTTACGGGAATAGAGCGTGGTTCCGTATTTAAAATTGCGGCGCAACGAATAAGTGTATTGGATGGGTTTATCGGCGTTGATGAACTATTTACGCAGTGAGCGCATGCGCATTATTGGTTCATTATTTGATAATATGATTATGCGCGAACTTCTTCGCGCAGTTATTGCAGTATCGGCGATGGCGTAACCATCAGTCCGCATTGAATTTAATATTCTTTCCATTTCATCATAATCTGTTCCTGCAACCTGAATACCCATTGGCTTACCATTTCTAAAAAATGTTATTGTTGGTGTGTATGCAATAGGGATGCGACCAATATTAACACCGGTGATATCTGTATCAATTTGCGCGAATTGTGCAAATTGGTAAATTCGGCAATATTCCGCGCATTTTTCAATCATTTGACTACTGGGCCAATCGCCTTCATGTGTATGTATAATTATAATATACCCGCGACCTGACACAAATTTTTTGTGTTCTTCCGCACTATATAATTTCTTTATCGGCATGCCCATTTAGTGTTATATATATACGCATACATAACAAAGCGCGATGGAGGAAATTAATGAATACCAAACATTAACGCTTTTAGCATCATTTATTTATAATCCAACAAATCGCCACATAATTAATTCATCAAATATAAAAGTTGGCGAATTTCGCCGATTATTCAATAAAGTTCGCGCGTCGTCATCGCAAGAGAGATTAAGTTTAAAATCCATTGCGCGTATTGTTGGCGGTAATGAAAAAATGGTAATAGTAATATAGAATTTTAATATTATTTGATATACGCGAACCATGACAACGGAGACAACAACATATCGGGTACGATCGAACTTTAGCGGGCGATTTGCAACATCGCGATTATTGATTTCAAAGCCATTGGGTTCCTTAACGAATAATTGTCGCCCAATACACATTTCTATAACAAGTAATGAAGCTGGTGCTAGTTTTGCAACAACAATGTCGTCGGGTGCATTTGCACGAGTTTCAATAATTTGCGCAGATCCGTCTGTTCCATATTTGGGCAACGGTACGCCGGATACTTATGAAGTATATATTGCAAATGATATCGCTGATCCACATTCGCTTATTCAACCAACTATACAGTATCAGGCGTCTAACGCGCTAATAGGAACGGAAAGACTTCGCTCAGAATTAAATTTACTTCAAATGCAAAATAATAGCGATTCCGCAAGTTCTCCCGTGGGACCTGTTACATATCCCTATTTTCCATATATTGTGCGCATTTATGCCCCAATTGCTTTTACAGCCTCAATAACTATGCAATTTCTTTAAAAAAATTGAAGACACATTTTTTGAATACTACTTGCTTATAATGTCAGCAGGATACTGTACCGCACAAACTTTATACGGTCCTTTATACTTCGCGCATCCATTTGGATGCTATTATGGAATGGCGTATATGCCTACAAAACGGGCAATTACTCCAACGCGAAGCCAAGCATCATTTGATTCGAAACAAGTTAAAATAAGCCATCACACACCTTGCGATGTATGTGTTTCAGTCATTGAACAAAAGTACATACCAAATGACGAAATACGTTTTGCACAACGCATCAAATACGACCTTATAAAATCGCGCATTTGCGGATGTCAGCCATCTCAAAAAAATCCGACTGATTTTAATAATTTGCGCCTTATGGTTACACCAACACCTGAAATATATGCAACTCGCTCATCAACTTATATTGAGCGCGCTCTTGTCTTTTCAGTTGCGCGAATTGTTGCAGATAATTGCCGTCTCGCATTTTACTGCGCGCAATTGGGCAAAAATGTTAATAAGACGGTTCGCGATTCTTTGCTTGATGTTACGCAACATTTCAACCAGACCGCATTTGAACTGCTTCCAGAATATCTGGCTAAATCAGATGATGATAAAATAACGCTTGATGATTTGCGCAATTATGGAATGGACGCGATTATTACTACCATTTGCAAAGAGCTTTCAACGGGTGTTGCAACCGAAAGCCTATATATCAACATGCACAAGAACGCAACTGGGTGTTTAGAGATGGTGAGCATTGCGACTGAAAATTCTGTAAAAATCCCAGTGTCGTTTGTTCGCGCGCTCCGATTCAAGATTGAGGAAATTCCGATGAGAATCGAAAGCGCGGATTATCAACCGTATTTGTTTGCGATAATTGGCGATGTTGTATATGCTGTTTTTGATTCAACATTATTCAACATTTCGTATTTGCAACAAAAAATTGTTACTGAAGCGTTCCGCTCGCACAACATCCAACATATCCGCTGCGTTATCACAACGGATATGCGCACGCGCAAACATCACATAACACACTATTACTAACAACACCAACAATTATGAACATTATTTTTTTACTTGCGCAAAATATACATATTCATAATGGAGATTTTAATAATCTGCGTGTGCGTTTGCGTCATTGTTATTCTTTGTGTGATATTCGCAATACAAAAGCGCTCACGCGAAGCCTTAACCGTTGAACAATGCGGTTTGACCGGCGTAGTTACGTTACCAGATAAACCATTAGAGCGATTTTTATTTGTTCCAGATAAAGATAGTGCCGATTTTGCCGAGATTGAACGCGAATCGACACTTTCTACCGATCTTAATAAACGCCATCAACATCTCGCAAAAATTTGCGATGAAACTCCCGGATGTGTTGCATTTAATAGCGATGGTTATTTAAAATCCGGCATTTTACCGCAGCAATCATACGTTAAACGCAAATACGCAACTCCCGGAAAAAGTGGATTATTTGTGCGTAAATGCGCAGTGCCGGAAGAACTTTATGCTGAGCTTTATCAAAATGGGACATACGGGGGAAGCCGCTGGCTTTTAAAACCGGGAAAATACCCAAGTATGACCGGTGTTGCGAAAAATGATTCGATTTCTTCAATTAAAGTTCCAGTTGGATTAAAAATTAAAGTATATAATGATGCAAATTATGGCGGTACTGTTAATACATTTCGGCATGGTAATTATCCAAGTGTAGATAAATTTGGCATCAATGATAAAATTAGTAGTATTATTATTGAATATGACAGCACGACTGATGAACAGGCACTGAAAAAAATTACAAGTTTAATTAAACTTTGATACGCCAGTAACGCTCTTAAAAACTAAATTATTGGCTGCATTTCAAATAATACATATTCAACTCTATTCTTTTTTATTTTCAATTTACATTCATTAAATAAATTTGCGATATGACGCATAACGCGCAATGATCCAAAATTATCCACGCGCACAATTGAGATAATACAACGTCTTGTTAGATTTATCAAATCATTGTTATTGCATAACATTCGCATTGCTTGCGTTGCATAACCTTTTCCTTGTTCATTTGGATCAATTGCATAAGTTATTTGCAAGCATTCTCGCCCAAGTGATCGCGTCGCTTCATGAAGCGCGGGATGCAATCCAATCAAACCAACAACGCGAGCGTTAACAATAATCGCCCAATAGAAATAATCGCGTTTATTCCACATTTTTTTCGCATCTTGTTGCGAATATGTTATCAAATTGGCGATATCTTTGTCACTATAAATCGCGCCATTGCGTAACCACATATACACACGCGGATTTTGTAAAATATTGCGCAGAGTTGCAACCTGATTTGTCTCAAGTTGATGAATAAATAATAATTCCATTGCGCTTGCGCTTGCGCTTGTTATTATGTTTGAATTTGAGTTTGAGGAGGTTGAGTTTAAGTTTTGTTATACTTTAGTTTGCGAATTCAAAATATGTTGTCATATATTAATCTAATAAGCGTTCATCTTCACGTAACCTATCACCGCGTTCGCGCACGCGAATGCCTTCAATATTTAATATTCCATTTGCATCGCGCTTAATGTATAAACTAAGACTTGAATTTTGGAATTTTGTTTCCTGCTGATTTGATGATTTTGACCTGATACCCATTGTTTCGCGATACCAAGCGTTATATCGATCAATAACAATTGACAATTTATCTGTATTTGTTGGCGATATGACAACGCGTTCATTAATAAATCTTGTTATCGGATCTTGTTTTACGCGGAACGACGTTGTTTCACGCGCGATTGTAGGTATGGAAATTGCGCGAATATCACCACCAAACTCGCGTTGCAATCGCAACCGATAATGAATAAGAATAGATAACATCGCACTTCTATAATTTGGATCTTCGGGCCAGCGTATTGTAAGTTCAGTTTTAATTTTGTGTTCAAACGGTGACATTGGATTAGGTTCATGGATAAAGCGCGATTTACATTGATAAAAGCGAATTCTATCCCAAGTGCCGTTATCTGTAGTATTAACAATAAAATCATAATTTGAAATTGCGACGCAATTTGCGGTATTTGAAAATTGTTCTTCTGATGCGTAAAGATCGCGACCCGATTGCATTCCTGGCGTAACTATAGATTTAACGCGAGCTGGATTAAGGCACGCCCCTTCATTCGCTTCATCAAAATAGCCACCACGTAATCCTTTAAGTTGCATCAATGCACTATTTGCTTCGCGTGCTTTTTCGTGATCTTCAATAAGTAATTGCATGCGTAGCATTTTTACATATTTGTCACCGAGTGTTTGTTGTGGGAATAATACAGACCACGTTTTACCATTTGATCCACCGCCGCCAAGCAAGAGTAAAATACGCGAAACATTGCACGCGTCGAGCCAGGTTGATAAATAGAATAGTATAAATTCGCGAACATCTTCTTCACCGTAAATTTCGCTATATGCTTGCATTATATCTCGCACATATTGCGAGTTTGGATTGTATGGGATATAATCTGTTGTCGTATTACGCATAACTCGCAATTCATGATATCCCTCAATTAGTCGGGGAGAATAATTGCTCCATTCTCGGCGATCCGCGAAATCATTTGGTAAAAATTCCAACACACCGTTTCCAACTCCAATAATATTTGGTTGCGTATCCATTGATGTTATAAATCCGCGAACATTAAATAAATGAGTCGCACAATCAATCGTGCTTCTACAAAAACTTTCAGATTGTAATTTTAAAACAGATGATCGCACTGATTTGCAAACATTCAAATAATAATCGCGCGTGGTTTCATCACGCGCATGATCAGCTCTTGTTTGAATTTCGCGTATAACTTCAAGACACATATCATATATGCGTTTTGATATGGATTGATGAAGGTTATGCGGAATTCTTTGTTGGCGCCATTTATAAATTTCGCCAGGAGCAATATGTTCAGTATTTTCTGTCACAAATTCATACCAATAATTGACGGTTGAACGATCCGGCGCATCAGTATCAACTGCATATATACAATGATATAACCTATGTTGCAATTCCGCAACAACCATGTTTGTTATTTTACCACCACTTGCATAGATACACGACGTTAAGAAACTTCGCGCATCTTTTTTTTGTGCATCGGCAAATGCATGTTGATCAGCAGATCGCGCCCAATATTCAAGCGTGCGAATTGTTAGTCTATCACCTTTGTTATATTGTGTAGTTTTGCGCAAGCTGCGTTTGCAAACTGTTGTCCAAGTACTTTCAAATCCCGTCGGATCCCATTTATCAAGTGCGCGTTTGCTGAATTGTTCCGCAATTGGTTTGTATTGTTCGCAACAATATTCATACGGGCATGCGATGATCATTAGCGTTGAAATCCATTTATCGTAATCGCGAGCAAATTCAATGGGTAGAATATTTAACAAATTATAAAGATATGCTGCCCTTGAATCGCTGGCAATCAAATCGGTAATTTGATTTTCAATACTTCGCATTTCACTTGGAGAACCAATTACCAGTTTTCCAACCATGGCAACTGTAGCTTGAAACTGTTTTGATATAGTTGCAGTACGTTTAAACAACCACGTTGGTTGTCCGCGCATTGTTGGCATATATCGCGTTAAACACAACTCATACACTAAATTGATTTTAATACCGCCATCAGCCGCTTGTGCTGTATAACCATCACATAAAGCGCTTACATCCAACGGAGTTATCATATCATTCATTCCATTTCTATTAATTCGCGCGGCGAAAACAAGTTTATATACTTTGCCGAGGGGTTTGCATGAACCGAGTAAGAACGGTGATACACTTGATGAACAGCGATCAATCAAATTTCCAAACGAAGAATTTGACAAACTCAAATTTTTGCATAAATTCGCAACAACAGTTTTTCGTTCATCGCGCTTAAACCACAATTCTGGAATAAGAATATGCATTCCATCTTTATAATGATTTTTGCCGACTTCAAATGATATGACTGAGCGGCGTATAACGAATATATGATATGGTCGATTTCGCTCTATTTCTTCTGGCGATTGAGCACCTGCACTTGTACCAGCAATATCTTTATGGGTATCGCCGTTATCAACTTTGCAAAACTCATCAAGAATTCCCTGTGCGTCAAAACCACTATGTGACACTTCAGCTTGTTCAGTTATTAATTGTGTTATAGTTTGCGCGAGTATTGAAACAGTTGTTTGTATTGCAACATCAGTAAATATTGTCTCACTCGGCATCGTATCTGTTGCACGATCAAAATCTATCATAATACCCGCGGCATCTTCCGGCATTCGTTCCATAGTATGCAAAATACACTCATCTTGTCGACATCGTTCTAATAAATCAAAGAAATTAACCATTTCATTCTCATCAAAATGTAATTTTTGCTTTCTTAAAAATTCAAGGAAGTGGTAATCATCAGATCCGCTAGGAACGCGGCGTGCTGTACTTATAACCGTTTTTAATTCAGTATATGGTATGCTTGCGTAATTAACAGCATCTTCATCCGCCGTAGCACCTGCATTTGATATATTATCGCCTTCCCAATCCATAGGTATTCCCAAATATACTACAACAAAAAAATTTTAGATGGTTGATTAATAATTACATTGTGTAAAAACGTGTCATAGCCCTTCTAGCGTACATATAAGCGAGCGACTCATATGCAAATTATGCAGTGATAATTCTTGTGTGTCGCCATCAATCACAATTAAGAAATCATCAAACGGGTGTTCTAATTTTACCCAAATAAATAAATTATCATCAATATTAAATAAAGTTTCCGTAAATTCATGTTTCGATATCGCAGATTTTAATTGCACAACAGATAACAAACCACTATCAACCAGCGCATTATAAATTGGCGTAATATTAATAATATGCGCGAATTTATCGCGCAAAATCGCGCATTTCGCACGTGTATTTTCAAATACATATGACAATTCACATTCATCTGACGCAGCTACCTTGCGTTTTACACGCAAGGTAATAGATGCATTAATTAACAACATGCAAAAAGACACCAATTGTTGGCAAATGAATTTGCGCTTCATGAACAAGACAAATAGCGCAATTGCGGCACATACGTAATAATTATCATATTCCATTGTTTATTATATAGTGTTTATGACGTGACTTTAAAATACATCTTAAAGTTGAATTATAAACAATAATATATATTCGCCAATGGATGATGATATTGATGATGTTGAAGTAGAAGAAGTACCATCGCGAGTTGAAACTCCAGAAGCGATTGATGACGAAGAACAAATAAACGCTGAAGAACCCGAAATAGATGAAGATGAGCAGGATGAGGAAGAAGATGAAGAAAGTGATGAGGAAGAAGCGCAAATGCACCCGCGTATAACACCCGGCCATAGTACAGTTGATGTTATTGATAGACCTGGATATACTCACGGGATTGATGATGCTATTGAAGAAATTTACGTTGTTCCCGATGATAAAAGACATTCGTCATCAGTTCTATCAGTATTTGAATTAACTGAAATAATATCTGTACGCGCCGCTCAAATTAGTAAAGGCGGCGCAAATGCTACAATGATTGATATTCCCGATGGAGTATCGCGATCGCGCGATATTGCTATACTCGAACTTATGGCAAGAAGGTGTCCGTTAAAAGTGATGCGTAATATGGGGCGCGATATTTTACCATCCGGCAAAGTTAAAAAATATATTGAACTATGGTCGCCAAATGAAATGACTCATCCTACGATTTAGGAACTGGCAGTGCCTTATCTATTGAATTATAATTCGCACCACACTCGCAAATATATTTTGTTATCAGTGTTTTACCAATTCGCACAAGTGTAATATAAGTGCGACCGCATGCGCAATCAAATGGAACCGTTAAACCAGCTAAATCATGACTTGCTCGTTCAATTATGATCTTACTTTGTTCTAAACCGTCAATACTTGAATCACCATACCATAATGTATCTTCGGCAATTCCATTCTTTTTTAATCCACAAACGGGGCATACAAATTCTATTTTAGCATCTGTAGCCGCAATACGCGGCATATATACTCCACATGCTGGACAAAACTCCATTATGTATATATATAATAAAATTGAATTCAGTTTTCTAAAAGTACACTACGCCAAGCATTTACAACATGGTGCATCATGTATCAAAAAAACGAGTGTATCAACACACAATTTCACACAAAGATGTTGAAAAATA
>Ga0172381_10001308_pt1 | contig 29567 bp, 24 predicted proteins | sample Leawel6488metaG_FD_119754 | JGI IMG/M metagenome (GOLD analysis project Ga0172381, IMG submission 119754) | Leachate microbial communities from a municipal landfill in Southern Ontario, Canada - Leachate well 64-88 metaG | ecosystem: Engineered > Solid waste > Landfill > Unclassified | place... | reverse complement strand
GATTGATTTTTTTGTAAACTGTCAGGTTCTTCGCTCTTGAATCTTTCAATCTTCATGATTTTAGAATTAATTATTATAACAACGAAAAATAGCTTAGTTTGCAAACACCAAAAATATCACCAGAGCTAGCATAATTCGATAAATTACAAAAATATTATAGTTTTTATTTTGTAAATATTTCAGCATATACTTGATTGCCAGATAGCCGCTTACGAATGCTGCGAGGACACCGATTATAAGATTAATATCGAATCCAGCCTCCAAAAAATACGGGAGTTCTTTTGCGGTTGCTCCTAACACGATAGGAGTCGCCAAAAGAAAAGAAAAACGAGCAGAAGCGGTTCGACTGAGACCTAAAAGTAGAGCAGCGGATATTGTCATACCACTTCGAGACATTCCCGGCACGATAGCCAGCATTTGAAACAAACCTATAATAAAAGCAAGTTTAAGTGTAACATCTTTCTCCTCCAATTTCTTTTTGCCCGCTTTGTCGGAATAGAAAAGAATTAATGCCCCGAAAAGCAACGTAAACCCTATCAAAAGTGGATTACGAAAAATTGTTGCCGCATAATCTTCTAAAAGCAATCCTGCTAAAACCCCCGGAATAGTCGCTATGCCAATGATAACTAGCGTGTCTTCCTTTAGCTTTTTTATATCAAAAAATTCTCGCTTGCGGTCGATAAAAATTCTGCCGATTTGATTTAAAAAATATGATTTGAAAAGAATTTTTTTCCAGTCTTCGTAAAAGTAAATAAGAATCGCCAAAAGCGTTCCAAAATGAAGAGCGACGTCAAACGCCAAACCCTGATCATTCCAACCGAATATCTTAGGCAAAATTACCAAATGTCCAGAACTGGAAATCGGCAGAAATTCCCCCAGCCCCTGAATAACGCCCAAAACGATTGCCTGTAAAGTTTCCATTTCATTTCGCTTATAATTTTAATATTATTAATTATATTATATTATGTAAACTCTTTTTTGTCATCTCAAAAGCTCACTGTTTCCAATCGTTATTTGTATTTCATAGAAAAACTGATTTATCGTGCCCCTGTGATTGAGTCAAGACATCTTATCCAGAAAATCAGACGCGATAAATCGACGCCTCTACAAGAAATTCTTAAAAAAAGCGCTCAATCTGTCTTTGCCTACAATCCCCATACGCACCAAGCGTGGATTATTAGCGTCTGTGAGGTCGATAATGGTCGAAGGCAAGCGATTCTGCAAATTACCAGCATTTATGAACAAATCAGGGGCAAATTTCGCATCAGCGAATTTTTTTATGATTTCACTCGCCAACAACAAATTTTCTTCACCGGAAATATTGGCGCTGGTGGCCGTGATAGGAAAATCGTTTTTTTCGAAAAGCTTTTTGATGAAAAAATTATTAGAAATGCGCAAAGCAATGTTCTCCTCATTCGCGGTCAAAATATATGGAACGACGTCCTTCTTACGCAAAACAACCGTAACGGAGTTCGGCCAAATCTTTTTGAGAATTTCTTCAACTTTTGAATCTATGCACGCAACTTTTTTAGCCATAGCAATATCTCGCACCAAAATGGAAATCGGCTTATTTATATCACGATTTTTGATTTTGTATATTTTCGAAATTGCGTGTTCATCAAGGGCATTAGCCCCCAGCCCGTAAATCGTGTCTGTAGGAAAAACAACCACGCCTCCACTTGCCAAAGCTTCTTGAGATTTTTCAACACCTTCTTCGATTGTCTTTGGATTTTCTATATCCAATTTAATTTCTTCCATAAGTTTATTTTAGCACAAAAAAAGAGGTGAAAGAAGTTTTCCTTATCCACCATCATTATAATAATTAGGACTGCTAATCCGTTAAGCATATTTTCTTAAAAAAACGAATGTGCAAAACCCAAAAATAATAGGCGAAACAAACAATGTTATACTGTTTTGGGGTTATACGCAATTATAGTTTTAACTGACCCGTCGGGTTGCTTTACGTAGTCAAGATATCCGTCATTAAGGTTAAGGCATAAACTCTCAGATAGATAAAACTACTTTATCAAACCTGCCAAATAGTATTTTCCGCTATAAAACCATCATTTTTGTCATTCTGGTAAGAATCCCTTGCCCCCCTATTAGTATCATAATAGCTATTACTTTAATAATAGATAATTTAAGGGATCCCTACGGGATGACAAAATGTGGGTTCTATTTCAAGAAAAGAAGTTTTAGATGTTTGAACCGTTTACTAAAAATACTTAGTCAAAACCATATATTGCGTATAACCCCTGTTTTGTAAAATATAATTTGTGTATGTCCCAACACCTACTATGGCAAACAAGATAATTCGTAATTCAAAGAAATTAACAAAAAGAAACGGTTTTAGAACCGTTTCCTATTCTCACTAGATTTTGAAAGATTATTTTATCACCGTCCCCGCAAATTTTTCCCCGTTCAAATATTTTTCTAAATTTTTCAGTTTTTTGCCGTTCATAATCGCGACCTCAAGTCCGAGTTTTTCTGCTTCGCGGCTGGCGATGGGGTCAAAAGGTTTGCTTATTCGCGGTTCCCATTTGTCGCCGACGATTTTACGGAAATCTGCCCAGGAAATATCCTTGATTTTCTTGGCGTCGGGAAATTCGCGTGGATCCTTGTCGTAAGCATAATCAATATTGGAAAGATTTGCTACATTTTTTATTTTATAAGTATTGGCGAGATAGACGGCATCATAATCACTTGACCATCCTGGTTCATAGCCAGCACCGATAATGACCGGCTTTCGAGTTACAACCTTCTCGTAAGGATTGATGATTATTTCTTTATGAGCTAATTTCCCGAACATTATTCTTACCAATTGCGCGTTATAGCGAGTGGCGTGAATTCCGAGCCAGTCCAATTCTTCGTTTGACATCTTACGGATTTTCTGCGCCGCGCCGTTATATTTTCGATTCAACCCTCCCCCGCCACAAACGATGATAAATTTATCACCCATTTCCGTACGTTTCGTTATAAGACCAATAAAGCTTTTCAAAAACTTGTGGTCGACTTCTTCCGGAATAATTAGAGAACCTCCGAGAGACAAGACGTAAGTATTTCCTTTTTTCATAGCAGAATAAAAATTTATTAACTTTTTATAATTTAGCACGAGAAAAGTTTTTGGGCAAATGAAAGAATATTATATCTTATATCAAGAACAAATTTCAACACACGAAGAGGTCGGTCCTTAGGCATTCAAAAGGTCCGTCCTCTAGTACGTGTATTGAGGTCTGTCCTTTCAGATGTTTAAAGGTCAGACCTCGTGCATTTTGCATTTGATTTATATCATTTGCCATTTGCATAAAACGAGGACAGACCTTTTAAACATCTGAAAGGTCTGACCTCAAGACAAAAAGGACAGTTCTTTTTTTGTTTTTTTAGGGGAGAATTAATTCATCGCTTCGTAACTATCTTGCTCGGGTTTGTTAATTTCATAAACAGAATCAGGATCATAAATTGCCAAAGGGTCCAGAGGCTTTCTTTGCCCTGTATCGCCATCAGGGAAGAGTTGATAGATAATAGGATCAACCGACTCTTTGATTAGATTAGAAGCGGTGAATTGATCCAGTTGTTCTTGAGATATGATTTTAATATTCTCCCATTGGAGATGTCTATAGAGGCTAAAGATATAAGGAGCTAGAATCAATCTTTTATATTGTTTGTTGTTTTTGTATTTGATGATATAGACATCAGGAGAGTTGATGGTTTTGACAAGGTCGCCATCGTTCAAGGTTTGAGCGCTACTTCCTTGGTTGTTATTATCTATTGTATCGCTCGTATCTGTCCCCTCTCCTATGGTGCCGATTTTGTCTCCTTCACAAGTAATCACATCCGAAACAGCGCCTTGATCGGTGCGGAATTTGATATAGTACTTATCAGCACCGGCATATTGTTGAAACAATTCTTCTTTTTTGGACATATCTTCCCAAGAAACATTAGCGAAATCGGGAGTGCGAGAGATTGCTATTTGGGTGATGCTGTCAGGCAGATTGTCAAAAGTCAGATTGCCGTTGTCTAGGACGGTTATGTCTATGTTGGTGATGTTGGGTTTGGTGGGAGAAATAAGACCGCTACCGCAGTTTATATTTAGACTAGCAGTGTCATAACTTTTTATCGAATTACCGGCGTTATCAAATGCTTTCACATACCACGTATGGTCTCCACAAGCAAGGTCCTCGCTTACAGAAGCAGACAATGCTTCGGGGCTTATATTATCCGTTTTTAAAACCTCGTCCACATAGAGTTGATATTTAGAAAGCCCTGAGGTAGAATCATCAGAATTATTCCAATAGAAAGTCGGTCTTCTGTTAGAAACTTGAGTTCCCGTAAGAACACCGGAAAGAGGAAAAATGGAAGGATTGGTGTTATCCTGGGTTATGGGTTTGTCAAAATGGACTGCCCAGTTATAGAGGGTATTTCCATATTGAGATTCGGCGCTGTCGCTGTCCCTAAGGTTTCCACGAGCAGAACCTTCCGAATCGGCTCCTGCACTTGCCCCAACTGTTCCCGTATATGCATAGCGAAGTCTCTGGTCGCTTCCAGTAGGAACAGAATCTAAGGTTACTTTGACCGTATCATCACTTATGATCTCAACCGAGCTTATGGAAGCAGAAGAACCGGCGTCATAATATTCAAATCCATAATTTGCTTTTGCCAAAACGAGAGAAGTATCAAGTTGAAGCGGTCCTTCTGGTACATTAAATTTGGCATAGACTTCATTTCCAATCCGATAAATTTGATCAGGAGAAAGAGGCTTCCATTCTTCTTTGTCTACTACAACCTTTTTAATTACTTTTCCATAATATTCTCCTAGCCAACGATAAGAAGTGTTGGTGAGATGAACACCATCTCCTTCTACGTAATTTAAAAAGTATTTTGGACCCACCAAATAGATCTTGGTTAAGTTATTCTCATATGCAGCAAGTTGGTCAATTGGCACATATGAGATAGCTCTTCCCAATGATGTAAAAGAACTCATCTGATCAGTAAATATAGGTATATCCTGAGACTGTTCTGTCGTATCCTTGATATCTACATTATAATCATTTTGCCACTCCTCAAGATAACCTTCATAAATACCAGATGCGCTACCAGCATCTGTCTCACCATGTATAACCGTTACTCCGATAACCCTATCTATTTTATTTAAACCTTCTGCTATGCCTTTAACCGTAGTCGCTTGGCTAATACCGTTAGTATATGGTGTTGTCCCTTTCTTTAGACCAACATACCCTGTTGCACCCAATCCATGACGAGTAACCACAGACTGATAACCATTGTCAACTGTATTTGAAGTAATAAAATTAGCCATAGAGCTACTTATAGTTTCATTACTGCTCTCAGTCAAATCGATTAGAGAGGATCCGCTCAATGTCTTATTTTGAAATGGTTGAGTCGTAGTAAGTGCCGGAGAACCCAGGGTTCCATTTGACAAACTCTGCCCCGTTGAGAGAATATGATTTAAATAATCGGCAGAATTTATTTGACTTGTTGCGAGGCTCAATACAGATACTCCTAGATAAGGAGAAACGGCAGAAACAGGAGTTACCTCAAATTTTATATATTTATCTAAATCATCCTCAGTGAGTGTATAGGTCTTGCCTATCGCACCAGAAATAATCTGGTAATTTCCTTCTGCAGAATCAGCCCTTAACCATCGAAAAATAGAATCTCCTTCTTCATCTGCATTTGAATCAGAGTATATATATCTCCCCGCCACGACTTCCCCAACAGACCCAAAACCAATTATATTTACAGATGCTGCCACTGGTGCCACAGGAACTGAATTTAATGGAATCGTACTAACCACATCTGAGGCTGTACCGGTTCCATTTACATTAGAAGCAGACACTCTAAAATCATAACTCTTTCCATTTGTTAATCCTGTGACTATTGCAGAAGTATTTACAGAAATCCCATCATTAAAAACAGAGAAAATACCTGCGCCTGTTTCGCAATATTCAATAATATAGTCGGTAGCAGAAAAACCGTCATTATAAGGCATATCCCAATTTAAAGAAACCTGGCTATCGTCTTGAACCACCTGCAAATTAGTAGGGGCGCTAGGATTTCGATATACAACGAAATTATCATGCTTAATTACAGAAGCGCTATACTTCTCCAAAAATATTTGTTGATTAGTGAAAGTGCCTTGGGTTAAAGTAGCATCTGGAGTTGAAGAGTTATTAATATAAAGATTTGCCCCGCCACCTTGCAAGACAACAAGTTTTATATGAAAAGGAACATTATTAGTGCAACCAAAAGAAGATGCAACACTAATAGCTGCGCCACCTGCAGAATAATACAGTTTTATCACTCCTTCTCTTTGTACAACCATATACGAACTATCCGAGGGAAAGTCCATACCTCCATAACCCATAGCCCCTGAAGTTAAAGTTGCCGAACAATTAGATATTGTCATATCTGATTCAATAATCAGATCACTCAAACTTCTATCAAAAGTATCGATAGTCTTTAACCCAGTCCCATCTGTAGACACGGTTAGCATATTGTTTTGAGCTACACCTGTGCCGGCAGAATCTACTATCGTCCACTTAGAAGTGTCGATGGTGGTGCCAGTAAAATTATCAAAGATAATTGCACTAAGTGTTCTCGTGCTTACCACATCCGAAGCTAAACCCACCCCATTACTGTTAACGGGTGATACCCTGAAATCATAGAACTTTTCGTTTACAAGTCCAGTAACTATAGCCGATGGACTTAAAGAGACCCCCTCATCGAAAACAGAAAACGCACCAGAGCCTGTTTCCCTATACTCAACAACATAATCAGTAATAGGATAACCGCCGTCATAAGAAACATCCCAACTTAAGGAAGCCTGATTATCACCTTGGACCACCTGCAAATTAGTAGGAGCATTGGCTAATGCATAAACAACGAAATTATCATAACTAACTCCAGAAAATATGTAGCTTGACAAAAAAATCTGCTGATCAGTAAAAGTGCCTTGGGTTAAAGCAGCATCTGGAGTTGATGAGTTATTGATATAAAGATTTGCGCCGCCACTTTGCAAGATAACAAGTTTTATATGAAAAGGAACATTATTAGTGCAACCAAAAGAAGATGCAATGCTGTTAACTGCGTCACCCGTAGAATACAAAGTAATAAATCCGTTATGGTTAATCACCAGATATGAACTGTCTGTAGGGAAATTTATCCCTCCATAGCCTAATGAACCCGAATTCGTTGCGGCACAATCAGCTATTGTCATATCAACTTCAATGACTAAGTCGTTTAGACTTCGATCATAAGTATTGACAGTTTTTAATGCGTTGCCAGAAAAGCTACTATTCCCGATAACATTCAACATACCGTCCTGGGTCAGATTAGTGCCACCCACAGAAGAATCAACTTTTATCCACTCAGAGGTGTCAATTTCAGTACCAGTAAAATCATCTGAGAAATATACATTGTCCGCCCTTGCTTCTTGCGGCAACAAAAAAGCCCCACCCACAAGTTGGAACAGCAAAACAAAAATCAGCAAAGAAGAAGTCAGTTTCTGGCAGAATGATTTTTTGAGATGGATTTTTGGAATTGAAATTTCATCGCCCCCCCCACTGGCAATCTTTTTATACGCACAATAGAATCAACAGTATTGATCTTGGACATAATTGATGTTTTATTCTTTTAAGATGGTAAATACTTGTTTAGATTATATACCTTTTTAAAATAATGGACAAATTGTGAATGTCATTGCAAGTGTAGCAAAGCAAAACGCGGCAATCTCGAGCCTATGCAAAAAACCGAGGACGGACCTTTTGGATGCTTAAGGTCCGACCTCTTCGCGCGTCGCATTGAGAACCGTTCTTTTGATTCTGTAAGGACAGTCCTTTTTGTCTTACTCCTGAAAAATATCCAACTTTTTCTTAAAGCCTATTTTCTTAGTCCGATATATTTTATACTATCGGAAGTTTTTCCCTTCATCAATTCCGCGAAAACTTTTTCGATATCTTTGAGCCCGATATTTCTGCCACCGAGTCCGTAGACATAGTTTTGCAGTTTTGGTCTTTTCTTGAGATTATAAAGCGCTGATCGAACTTCGGTAAAAACTGGACTAGTGGATCCGTAAGAGTTAGAACGATCCAAAACCGCTACGGCTTTCTTACCCTCCAAGGCTCTGGCGATTTCTTTTTCAGGAAACGGACGCATCAGTCTTATCTTGAGCAGTCCAACTTTTTTGCCCTGTTTACGAAGGTCATCAACAACCATTTTAGCGGTGCCACAAGTGGAACTCAAAGCGACAACGATATATTCAGCATCACGAGTGCAATATTCTTCTATAAAATCATATTTCCTGCCTGTGAGTTTAAAGAATTCTTTATCGACTTCTTTGATGATTTTTCGAGATTCTTCCATCGCCTCTATCTGCTGATATTTGTGTTCGAAGAAATAATCAAAAAGATCAAGTGGTCCAACGGTTACCGGTTTTTTAAAATTAAGAAGCGGATATTCCGGCTCGTATTTCCCGATAAAACTTTTCACTTTCTTATCATTTATTATCAAGACATTTTCAACATTATGCGAAGTGATAAAACCGTCCTGCATAACCATCACCGGCAATTGCACTTTTTTGTTCTCTGCAACCTTGAGAGCGATCAAAGTGTTATCGTAAGCCTCTTGCGCATTCTCGCTATAGAATTGCATCCAAGAAGCGTCACGCAAAAACATTGAATCGTTGTGATCGCAATGGATATTGATTGGCGCGGAAAGAGCACGATTTGAAATCGCCATCACAATCGGGAGCCTGGAGCCGGAAGCCACATAAACGATTTCCGCCATAAGTGCTAGACCTTGCGAAGAAGTTGCAGTCATCGCCCTTCCGCCGGCAGCGGATGCTCCCACAACAGCAGAAAGCGCACTATGTTCCGATTCAACATCAATAAGCTCCGTGCCGACTTTGCCGTCCGCCACGAACTGTGCAAAAGTCTCAATAATCGGAGTCTGCGGAGTGATAGGATAGGCTGCCACCACATCCGGGTCAATTTGTCTCATCGCTTCAGCAACCGCAGCACCTCCTGTCAGCGCCTCATATTTTTTACTTTTTAACTTTGCCATAATTTTTTTGATCATTTATTATTTTTTATTTTTTATTATGATTTCATTATATCATTTTTTTGAAAATAAAAAAACAAAAGAATTAAATCTTCTGTTTCTATATCATTTAATATATGCAATTTTTACTTCGCCCCTGCCGCAACCATTTTGTCTTTCCTTTGAATGCTCCATTTCAAAAGTGGCGGAGTTACCAGGGTGGTCAAAATAACCATAATCACGATAGCGCCGAATACTGCATCATCGATAACACCAAGCCCTTTTCCGACGCTGGCAAAGATAAGTCCGACTTCACCTCTGGAAATCATTCCGATACCGACAATCAACTTGTTTGCTTCAGGGCATCTAACTCCGACAGAACAGGCCTGCTTGCCAATAATAGAAGCGGCTGTAATTCCCAAGGCGATTAATATGACCTGCATATCAAAAAACACTGACATATCTACTTGAATTCCCATTAACACAAAGAAGATAGGAACAAAAATACAATAAAGAGGCTTTACCAAATCGTCGATTGGATGCTCTTTTTTATTCACAAAAATAACATCGTCCAAGACAAGTCCGGCAGCAAACGCACCGACAATTGCAGCTAATCCAACTTCAATTGCCAAGTAGGCCATCACGAACATAAAAAGAAATGCAGTTACGATTTTCATTCCTTCGACGTGCATTTTGGAAACCCAAGCTCCAATTTTCGGCGCAGCCCAGAGTCCGATAATAATAGAACCTGCCAAAAATGCCAGAGAGATGAAACTGGTATAAACGATAGAACCTATACTGATAGATCCAGAAACTATAATACCACTGACGATTGAAAGAATTATGAGCCCGAGAACATCGTCAACAACGGCAGCTCCCAAAATTATTTTCGCCTCAGGAGTTGACAACTTACCCAAATCTTTCAAAACGCGAGCAGTGATTCCAACTGAAGTAGCAGTCAAAGTTGCACCGATAAAAAGCCAAGTGTTGAATCCAGCTTGAGGCAAAATCCAACTACTGACGAAATATCCCAAAATCATTGGAGCGGCAACACTGACAACAGCAACCAAAAGCGAAGAGATTCCGACTTTCATCATATCTTTAATATTGGACTCAAGCCCAACTTGAAAAAGCAGGATCATAACTCCGAGTTCCGCTAAAGTGCTTATGATTTCATTGTTAAAAAAATTGCCGAAAGAAAAAATCCCTCCAGACAAAAGAGCAAGATTACCGATAATAATACCGAAAATAAGTTCGCCTAAAACTGCAGGCTGCTTCATTTTTTCGAATAATTCTCCTCCTAACTTGGCAGCAAAAAGAATAATAATTAATGCCAGCAAAATTCGATCCACAGAAACAGCACCTTCCGCACCAGACTGAGCTTCACTTGCATAAATGCCGATTGGCATAACAGCGGTGATAAGAACGACAGCCAAAAATAACAAACTTTTTCTTGTAACCATTGTTTTGATTAATTTTTAAATGTTTTTCAGAACAGCTTGTATCATAGCCTTTTAAATGCACGGTGTCAACGGTCGTTTATTTTATTTTTACAGAGCCGATTGGATAATAATTTAGAAGAATATTCAGCCCGAATGTTGCGATGGAGATAAGGAGCAAGGCTGGCAGGTCCTTATAAACTCCAGATGCTATAAGAAAAAACAGAAACATAAGATGGATAGAAGTCGAAAGCATTATAGGGAATTTTTCAAGTTCACCACGAGGCTTATTTTTGTTTTTCCCGATCCAGACAGCGCAAAAAAAAGATAAGGACAAAATAAGAACAAAGAAAAGAGCTCCTTTTGTCGCCTGCACTTCAGGGAGATATACGTATGAACGCTCTTGAAGATTATAAAGAGCCACCACTTCGCCAAAGGTGAATTTGTCTGACAAAATAGCAGAAAGATTTTCAAAGATTATGATTTGCACCACCAAAAGAAGCGGAGAGATTACCAAAGAAGAACATCTAATTATTTTTTGCGCTTTAAGCTTTATGAAATTCTGAAAACTCAGATTTATTAAAAGCGAAAAGGTCCACACGACTGCCAACCAGCCAAAAAAATTCTCGTAAGGAACTCCGAACCATTCCTCATTCAGTGGCAGTTTCCAACTCCAAAATCCAAGACGGATAGCGACTGCGTCTATTGCGATATCATAAGAAAGGGCAATTAGCGCCATTAAAAACGGCGACTGCCACCAGGCAAGATTATATCTTTTTGCCACGGACCAAGAGAGGTAATAGATGACTGCCCAACCGGCGCCGATTGCCAATGGCACGCCGAAAATTTCCATAACAAAAACAGGACTATATGAATAAATCTGCTGCGACATATAGATGTTGAACGCCTCCAGAATAATGCCATAGACAAAAGCCAAAATCAAAATCTCAACCATCCTCCGATTTTTTCTTTCGCGATAGAGCAACAATAGAAAAGCAAAAATAGCACCGAATTCAAAAATGAAAAAATATAGATTCATCCTCTATAAAATATATCGAATAAATATTAAATAGCGCAAAAAATAAGAAACATTAATTCTATCAAATACAGACCAACTTTAATTTTCTGTATTCGCGTTCATATCTGCTGGAGCCTCGTTAAATTCTGGAGGCAAATCGTCCTCTGAATAGGAAGCAGCGTCCGATGGAGAAGCAACTCTTTCCACCCTTTCGGCTGGTGTTGATTTTTTGACTGCCGGGGTTTCAGAGGTTTCTTCATTATCGATATCAGACGGCAACATTTCCGTATTATCGTCTTCAAACAGAATATCATTTTGTTCCGAACCAGACATCTGCAAGTCTAACTGTGAATTTTTGCGAGAATTTAATCCAAGGATAATCAGAATTGCCAAAACAACTATACCGATTAAAATTTTTGTTGTTTTTTGTGAATTTTTCATTTTTTTATAGATTATAAATTATAACGAAACCTATTCTAGAATCTTATCAATTATACCGCCACCCAAAACCTGATTGCGAAGATAGAACACTGCCGATTGTCCAGGCATCACAGCACGACTTTTTCGGGAAAGCTTCACGACAGCCTTATTCCTTTCCTTGAGAATTATTGCAGGAGCTTCTTCCATTCTGTATCTAACTTTTGTTTTTATTTTTGCAGGAAAATCAGAAAGTCTGTCGCCTACCCAATTAATATTTCTCAACGTGAATTTCTGCGTCAACAATTTTTCATTATCAAAATCGCAACTCACGATCAACCTATTATTCTTATAATCTAGACCGACCACAAAATACGGACCAGTGCCCCCGATTCGAATATCTCGCCTTTGCCCTAAGGTATAAAAAGGTAATCCCCTATGTTCTCCTAACACGCACCCGCCTTCATTGACAATTTCCCCCGCCTTCATTTTCACCTTTTGTCTTTTTAAAAATTCACCATAATATTTTTCAGCAATAAAACATATTTCTTGACTCTCTGATTTATCATAAACAAAAACCCCATTCTTCTTCGCAATCACCCTCGCTTCTTCTTTCGTGAAATTGCCCAAAGGAAAAATTGTTTTTTTGAGAAGTTTCTGATTCAGGTTATAGAGAAAATACGATTGATCTTTGTTTTTATCTTTTGCCTTTAATAATCTATAAGAAATTTCCTCTGCCCCTTTTCCATTTTTGATTTTCGTTTTTCTGATTCGCGCATAATGTCCGGTTGCAATGAAATCCGCGCCCATTCCAATCGCCTTTTTCGCAAAAAGTCCAAACTTAATTTCACGATTACATCTCACGCACGGATTGGGAGTCAATCCACGAGCATATTCCTCCAGAAAATAATTCACGACTTCTTCTTTGAATTCTTTCCGCAAGTCCATAGTCACAAAATCTATTCCTAAATCTTCAGCGATATGTCTCGCATTCTTTTCTTCTTCTTTTGCCTTCGCTTCAAGGGGCGAGCCTTTTTCTTTCCAGAGCTTCATATGTGCACCCACGACTTCATAGCCCTGCTCCTTGAGAAGTATTGCTGAAGCAGCAGAATCAACGCCACCACTAATGCCGACGAAAACTTTTGATAAATTATTTTTCTTCATAAATGTATTCTATAAACATCTTTCAAACAATAAAATTTATTATGAGCGCAAAACAGAAATAAATATCTTATTTTCGAGACAACACCTATTCGTTAATTATTCGTAAAACTGTTTCAAGATTTTGTCTTTCTTAAACTTCTCAATATTCTTATTACACTGCTGATAAAATTCCGGATAGTGAATGCGATTTATCCATTTCCTTCGCCTCAAATCAAGCTGGCGATAAGGTTTCTTTTGATGATGCGCCAACTCGTGCGCCATCACTGAGAGTATGCTGCTATATTTTTTCGGTTTCTTGAGTTTTTGCGTATAGATATCAATCACAACTAATTTGGATGCAAGATTAGTATATCCAAGCTTATAAGATTGAACATAACCGTCCCCCGTCCTAACAACTTTCGGCTGAAAAGTAAACCCCTTCATCTTGAGGCATCGGCAAGCGTGATCAAATATTCTCTGACAAATTTCTTCGTGAGTCATAAATCTATCTTATTCACTATTTTTATATATTATGGAGTCGCTGCATTATCAGGTTCCTCCTCACTTGCTCCCATCAGTCTTTCTCCAAAATACCAGTTTAAAATATCTTTAGCAATCGGCACAGAAGCGTCGTGCCCCTCGCCTCCACCTTCAAGCATAATCGCCATCACAATCTCTGGATTGTCATAGGGAGCGTAAGCTGTATACCATGCATGGGTTTTGGTGTTGCCAGCATATTGCGCAGTACCCGTCTTGCCCGCCACTTCGACCGAAAGAGTTGAAAGTGATATTCCGGATCCAGAAACTACGTTCTCACGCATTCCTTTCTGCACCCAAGCCATATTCTCTGGATCGATAAAATTCTGATTCAACACGTTTGACTCAATATCGCGCACAACATTACCACTGCTGTCAATTATCTTGTCGACAAGTTGAGGCTGATAGAGCGTGCCACCGTTTGCGACAGCCGCTGTATAGTTAGCAATTTGCAATGGAGTAGCCAAAACGTCCCCTTGCCCGATAGATATATGATAAGTGTCTCCGATATACCAAGCTTCATCACGAGTCTCTCTCTTCCAAGCAGCATCTGGAATCAATCCAGACTTTTCCCCCGGAATATCAATGCCAGTCAGTTTTCCCATTCCAAAAAGATCAGCATATTTTTTAATACGATCCACTCCCAATCCTTCGATATCACCATAACCCCCTCCAACAGTATAAAAATATACATCACAAGATTGCGCAATAGCCTTCACCAAATCCACTTGTCCATGCGCCTTCCAATCATTAAAAACCCAAGAACCGACAGTAATATAACCATAATCCGTTATCTGACGAGTCGGAGAGATGATATTCTCTTGCAACACTGCGGCTGCTACCATCGGTTTGAAAGTTGATCCTGGTGGATATTCAGCTGCAATAGCACGATTAAAAAGTGGCTTGTCCTTATCATTCAAGAGTTTATTATATTCTTCCGTGCTGATACCACCTTCAAAAGCATTATTATCATAAGAAGGATAAGTTACCAACGCCAAGACGGCACCAGTTTGCGGATTTAGCGCGACCACCGAACCTCCAGTGCTTCCTTCTTTTTTAATGGCCATTTCTTCTATATCCTTGTATAAACGCTTTTGGAGTTCTTCATCGATATTCAACACCAGATTATCTCCAGCTACAGGGGCGACTTTTTGCACGATGCGATTAACTTGTCCCAACGAGTCCACCTCAATTTCAGAAACACCATAACTTCCTCGCAACTCTTCTTCATAAGACAATTCCAGTCCCTCCTTTCCGATAATATCGTTCAGAAGATATTCAGGATTTTGTTCAAGCTCTTCCTGATTAATACGCCCGCTATAACCGATAAAAGACGAAAAATATTGACCATCCTCATATTTACGGATAGAGCTATTCTCAAGCTTTATGCCTGCTATATTTTTTATTTTCTCATCAATTATAAGAGCCTTTTCTTTTTCAATATTCTTCATTATCAAAAAAGATTGATAAGAGTTCGGATCGACGTCTTGAATTTCCGCATCAAGCTCAGCGCGAGAAATTTCCATTATCTCTGCCATATGATCCTTTTTATAATCAATTTGATCTCTATCTTTAAAAAAGTCAGCAGGTATCATAACTAAATCAAACACGGGAATATTATAAACAAGCTGCTTCATATTCCTATCATAAACAATTCCCCGAGCGGACCGGGTCTGAGCAGTGCGAATATAATTTTTTTCAGAGATGGAAGTATAATAATCGCCTTTCACAAATTGCAAATAAAAAAGCTGCATAAAAAGAATTGAAATAACCACCAAAAAAATCCCCTGCAAATTGCGAATTTTTTTCGTTTCGAAGAAGTTATCGATCTTGCCACTTTCTTTATTTTTTTCGTCCAGCAAGATTTCTTCAAAATCAACATCTTCTTTTTTTTGTTTTACAAAGTAACTACTCATTGTCTTTTTTTAGAAATCAACCACATGACGGGATAAGTGAGAACGGCGGCATAAACCAAATCAAATATTATTTTTTTTCCGACAAAATTTAGTTCAAAAGATGCGTCCGTATTGAAAATCACAATCAGCAAAAAAAAGTATATCAGATTATATATCAAAGCTCCAGAAATCGCCAATGCTGCAATTTTTATAAAACTCTCTTCTTTCAAGAATTTTGCTTTCAGATAGCAGAGAATTATGCAAGCAAGAACAAAACTCAGTGTAAATATTCCAAAATTAATACCTGAAAAAATATCAAACAAAAAACCAAATACAAAAACGACATAAAGAAAATCAGAAGAACGTGTCAAAAGAGCAGCAGCGAAAAGAAAAATCAGAACAAGACTAGGTGGGAAATTTCCATAAAAAATTTGTGCAACAAAAGTCGTCTCCAGAAAAAAAAGAAAAAAGATAATCGGTAGAAAAATATAATAATTTATTTTATCCTGCATTTTGTTTTACTAAGAAAATTTCCTCAACATAACCCAAATCGGCAAAAAGTTCAATCCCTGCACTTTTAAAAACCGTGTTGGGCGACTCCTCTATATTTTGTATTTTTCCCACCAAAAGCCCCTTTGGAATGTCCGTCTCAAGTCCAGAAGTTATAATTAAATCCCCTTGAACAAGCTCCTTACTTTGATCAATCATTTCCAGCCTTGCGCCTGTCCCATATTTACCCCGCACTAATCCATTTGCGCGAGTTGTTTGAGTGAGACAATTAACCGAGCTTTCAGGAGAAACTACTAGCATAACTCTCGAATAGTCACTAAAGACTTCCACAACCTTTCCTATCATTACACCTCCAGTAATAGCCACTGCCTGATTATTTATCACGCCATTTTCAGATCCTAAATCAATAAGAATAAATTCTCCATAACCGTCTGGGCTGCGACCGATAATCCTTCCCATTTGAAAATCTATGCAATCGCTCTCTCCGCAAAGATTTTCTTCAAACTTTAATTGTTTTCTCAAAATTTCATTCTCTCTCTGCAATTCGTCAGATTTTGAAAGCTCATAAGTTAGAGACAAATTTTCCTCCTGCAATTTTTCATTCTCATCCTTGAATGAATCTATTTTAGAAATGGTATAGAAAAAATTACTGAATACATTAGAAGAAGATTGCGATTGCGATTGCACTGGCGACAACAAAAACAAGACCGCATTTTTGGCTCCTTGCAAATAACCCCAACTATTTAATGTCAGCAAAACAAAAATAATAAACAGGGTAAAAATAAATTTTCTAAAACCTATTACTGATTTCTGCATAGATTATTTTTGATTAGAAAGGAGCTCTTTCGTCCCGCATAGAAACCAAGACTTCTTTAAGTTCATCGATATTTTCCAAAACAATTCCCGCACCTCTTGCAACAGCTGTCAAAGGATCATCAGCAACCTTCACTGCCATCTTAGTTTGTTCACTCACCAATTTATCAAGCCCCTTGAGCATTCCTCCTCCTCCGATAAGGATTATACCTTTGCTCATAATATCTGCTACGAGCTCTGGCGGAGTTTCCTCAATGGTCGCCTTGATATTTTCGATAAGAATTTTCACCGAACGAGAAAGCGCTCGTCTCGCTTGTTCGTCGTTTATAATAACTTCTTTTGGAAGTCCGGTTACAAGGTCGCGCCCGCGCATCGCCATTTCCAATTTTTCTTCCAAAGGATAGGCAGAACCGATAGCGATTTTGATTTCTTCCGCCGTTTTCTCTCCCAAAAGCAAATTAAATTCATCACGAGCGAATTGTATTATATTTTCACTGAGTTCATCTCCTGCAATTCTCAAACTCCTACTGGCAACAATTCCACCAAGTGAAATTACCGCAACTTCCGTAGTTCCTCCTCCGATATCGACAATCATATTTCCCGCAGCATCTTGCACTGGAAGTCGGACTCCGATTGCAGCGGCCATCGGCTCCTCAATCAGATATGCCTCACGCGCACCAGCACTGATTGTCGCATCGATTACCGCCTTCTTCTCTACTTCAGTAACTCCCGAAGGAACTCCTACAACAACCCTTGGACGAGGAAAAAACGTGAAAGATTGTTGATGGACTTTATCAATGAAATATTTGAGCATCTGCTCGGTCACTTCAAAATCAGACACAACGCCATCTACCAAAGGACGAGTAGCAACAATATGGCTCGGAGTCTTTCCTACCATCTTCTTTGCTTCTTTTCCTATAGCCAAAATTTTGCCAGTTTTTTTATTAACCGCAACTACAGAAGGCTCATTAATAACAATCCCTTTTCCCTTAACATAGACCAAAGTGTTGGCAGTTCCCAAGTCGATTCCAACATCATGACTCAGATAGCCGAATAGTTTATTAAACATAAAATCAGAATAATTACAAGTAAAATTCTCTCAGTCTCAAGTATAACATAAAAATCAAAACTAGCAAAAAATCCCGCTTACGGGGCGGGATTTTCAAAATGTCGATTATCCTCTCTTTTCCTAAACGATATATCTCGATTCTCTTCTCTAGGAGATAATCTAATCCAAATTTATTTAGGATTGAATATAACAGAAAAAGAAGCAGATAGGTTAATAAAATTCCTTCACAAAATGATATACGCCACAAAAACCCTGAAAAATAATATCCTACAAATTTTCCGCTAGATATTTTTGGAACTTATCCATTTCTATGATTTCAAAATCTTTTTCAACCCGCTTCTTAATCTCCACTGCATTTTTTTCCAATGTCTTGGCACTCACCACGACACGCAGAGGAATTCCAATAAGGTCAGAATCTTTGAGTTTGACTCCGGCTGACTCTTCGCGGTCGTCGAACAACACTTCAATTTTTTGCTTTTGCAAATCGTCATAGATTTCCTCAGCTTTATTTTTCACTTCTTCACTATTTCCAAGCGACACCAAATGAATTTGATAAGGCGCAATTTCTTTCGGCCAGACGATGCCGCGTTCATCAGAAAGCACTTCCACAACCGTTCCCATAAGCCGACTAAGTCCGATGCCATAGCACCCCATAATAACATTCTTTTCTTTTCCGTCGCTGTCTTGAAACTTGAAGTTGAAGGGTTCCGTATAACGATTCATTAATTTAAAAATATTCCCCGTCTCCACAGCTTTTTCAACACGAAGTTCGCCGCCGCCACACTCCGGACATTTTCCTGCCAAGTCTTCGATTATTTCTTCGTTAATTGCGATGCCGCATTTATTGCAGATATGAATATTATCCTCACCGGCATCGGTCAGAGTCTGAAACTCGTGAGAATATTTGCAAAAATCTCCGCCCGAAGCGTAAGTGAAATAGGTTTTGTCGCGAAGTCCTGTTCGTTCAAACACTTTGAAATATGCGTCTTTAACATCCATATAAAATCCGTCGAGATCATTTTCCTCGGTATGAAAAGAATACATATCTTTCATCAAAAATTCCCGCCCGCGCAAAATTCCCGACTTGGCGCGTTTCTCACTGCGAAATTTGGTTTGGATTTGATAAAGCGAAAATGGAAAATCTTTATACGACTTCACATATTTTTGCGCCAGCGGAGTAACGGCTTCTTCGTGCGACCAACCCAAACCGAATTCCTTGTCGAGATTGTTTTCAACCTTCATCATCACATCTACATCCCAGCGTCCGGTCTTGACCCAATCTTCTTTTTTCTGAAGCGCGCTCATCAGAATTTCCTGCGAACCAACCGCGTTCATTTCCTCACGGATTATATTCTCAATCTTCGAAAGCACACGCTTTCCAAGCGGCAGATAATAATAGACGCCCGCCATCAGTTTATCAACAAAGCCACCCCGAATCAGAAGCTGAGCATTCTTACTCACCTCATCCTTAGGCACTTCGTAAATGGTTTTTCCGAATAATTTAGATTGTTTCATAGAGATTTGTTAAGTATTGACAAGTTATGGATTATGTGATAGATTATAAGGTCATTATGACACATATATGAAGGAGGTATAAAATGCCCACAAGCATTATGGACAAGGCAGTGAGCCAGAGGAAGAAAGAAATAAAGGAAGAAGCCAAAAATATTTTCAACAAACTTATTGAAAAAGCTCAAACAAATGAAAAGATGAACGATCTTCTCAAAAAAAATAAATCTACAATTCTTTTTAGTGAAATAGGAGAGGAACCCCCCGGTAAAATTCACGCAAAAGAGCTGAAGGACATTATCTCAAGCGAAAATGAGATAAGTGTAGAAACGGAAATATTTATGAAGGAAGAAACAAAGAAAGAAGGAAAAATTCCTACGGACGAATGCGTAGGAATAGAAATAACTAGGAACAAGTATCTATAAAGACCAAATCCTAAAAAACGGATTTAAAAAACGGTCTTTCTTTTTTTTGCCTAAATTTCCGTTTTTTATCTGTCATCCTGAGTGAAGCGATAGCGGAGTCGAAGGATCCCTTCACAAAACATAAACACTATTATATAAACAGAATAAACAATTACAACGAAGCGATTCCTCGACAAGCTCGGAATGACAAGAATTTTTCACAGACATATTTTACAAAGAACTAGAACATCCCCATAATCCGATCCCACACTCCGAGTCGTGCGACGTCTTGAAAAGTAACAACAACCATCAAAAGCATCAAGAACATAAAACCGGCATTATGGACTTTTGCCTCAAATTCTTGACTAACCGGTTTGCCCTTGATCTTCTCTGCGACCAAGAATATAATTCGTCCTCCATCAAGTGCTGGAAGAGGAAGAATATTGATGATTGCCAAGTTCACACTTATAAGCGCGGTGAAATTGAGTAATACAATAATTCCCAATTGCGCCGCCTGAGCAGTCATCGAAACCATTCCCACCGGACCAGAAACTTGAGCAGTTGTCCCGCCTGTAAATATCAGCTGTCCGACTGTATCCAGCAAATAAGAGAAAATGAATTTCGTCAAATCGACTGTATAGAAAACTGCCTCTTTTATAGAACCTAGAAAAGAATAATGTATTATCGCCGTTTTTGCGAGTGAAATTCCCATGGCACCTTCATTTTCAGGATATTCTTCTCTGATTAGCACTTCTTTTTGGATTGTCTCTCCCTGTCTTTCCAAAACGAGTGTCGCCTCTTTGCCGGGATTTTCTTTGGAATATTGTTGAACATCCTCTATATTTTCCACTTCCACATCTCCAATCTTCAGGATTTTGTCCATTGACATAAGTCCCGATTTTTCTGCCGGACTATCCTTAACGAGTTCTCCTACCTGCACATAAACTTGCACATCAGATGGAATCTCATCTTGAGAAATTCCAGAAACATCCGTTGGAAAACCCGACATAAAAACAATACTAAAAAGAACAACTGCCAAAACAAAATTCATAATAACTCCGGCAGAAAGAATTATCGCACGTTGCCAAATTGGCTTTGCGCCAAAGCTTCTCGGATCATCGCGATTTTCACCATCTTCTCCCGCGATTTTTACGAACCCCCCGAGGGGAATCCAATTCAGAGTATATTCAGTCTCCCCTTTCTTTTTTCCGATAATTTTCGGAGGAAAACCAAGCCCGAACTCTTCCACTTTCACGCCAAAAAGTTTTGCCATCGTAAAATGTCCAAGCTCGTGGACAAAAACGATCACGCCAAGAATTAATAGAAAAATTATTATAGTTGAAATCGCCATATTTTTGAATTATTTTATGTAACTTGAAAAATCTGGAAAAATGCTCCTTATAATTTATACGGTCATTATCTCATTTTCTTTCCTTTTCGCTTCTTCTTCAAGTTTCGTGTTCGCCTCTTTGACTGCGCTCTGAATCTCTTCTTGTCTGGCGAATTTTTCGTCTTCACTAATTTCTCCGTCTTTCTCCAAATTTTTAATTTCTTTCATTGCATCTTCTCTCGCGTTCCTAACACCGATACGCGCACTTTCAAGTAGTTTGCTGAGAAGCTTCACAAGATCCTTACGCCTTTCCTCAGTTGGTTGCGGAACGGCGATGCGGATGATTTCCCCATTGTTGTTTGGATTAAGCCCGATTTGCGCCAAATTAATTGCCTTTTCAATTTCTCTGAGCTGTGCTTTATCAAAAGGCTGAATTGTTATAGTTCTAGGATCAGGAATTCCTATAGTTGCAAGTTGTTTGATAGGAGTCGGATTGCCATAATAATCAACATTAATATCCTCAATCAAATGCGGAGTTGCACGACCGATGCTCAGCGTCGAAAGCTCGCCTCTGAAGAAATTAAAATTTTTTTCTAGGCCTTCTTGTAGATTCATATTATAAGAATTATTGATAAAAAACCCGTCTAATCCGTTTAATCGGTAGTTTCATAGAAAGATCCCACATAAATCGTGCTAGTATTTATTGGATCACTGACAGTGTATTTTACATCACCTTCGATTGGTATGTCAAAGCTTGACCAAGTCTGCCCTTTATTTTCACTTCTATAAATCGCATTACCTGCACCGTAATACATCGTGCCGTTTGTAAAAGCGATCTTCTTTATTTTCGGAGTTTCTTTTGAAGACGTTAGCGCCGGAGTTATAGTTTTCAAGGTTTCCCAAGTTACCCCTCCATCCCTAGTAACAAAAATCAAATTGTTGTATGTCATATAGACAACCAGCGGATTTTGATTGTCAATCTGCACAGAAGAAATTTGATCGAAAGTTGATGTTGAAATTTTCAAGGCATCTTTTATACTTTTAGACAAATCTGTCCAACTCTGGTCTTTCGTCGCTCCTCCGTCAGTGGTCTTGAATACTCCATCGTGAGTAAGAACAATAATACCTTTTGTATTGTTAAAATCAACAATAAAATCTTTCACCCCCGTAGTGAACCATTGCACTTCTGCCCAATCGTTTCCTCGATTCTGGCTTTTAATAAACCCACCCTGTTCCGTCCCAATATAAACCACATTTTTCCTAACCGGATCAATCTGAACGCGATTAATTTGCTTTCCCAATTCAGTGCTAATATAAGACTCTATCCAACTATTGCCACTATCCTCCGATTTCAAAAGAACAGCACGATTATCATTCAGAGAAGCAGCATAAATTATATTGGAGTTACCACTTTCCACAGCAATATCATAAATACTGGAAGCTCCACGCATCTTGCCATTCTGATCTTCTACCTTGCGCCAAGAATCTCCGCCATTTTCCGTCTTATACATCCCGTCCCCAAAAGTCCCAAGATACAGCACGCTAGGATTTTCTGGATCAATAGCCATACTTCCGATAATAATCTGATCCAATTGGATTTCACTTCCTTCAATTGTAACTTTATGTTCCCAAGTCCTTCCTCCATCAGTAGTCTTGAATACTCCCTGACTATCATTTCTTTCCGGAGCTTTACCACCATTGCTAACCGTTTCACCAGGAAAGGGGATCCCCATACAACCAGAAAAAGAGAAGGTTATGAACAAAAGGAGCAATGTCAACGAAATTTTTTTTGTAATCTTAAACATAAGCGTCATAATTGATTAAAAACTAAGGCAGAGATTTTCTATAGAGAGTCTCACATTTATATTTTTGCTTGATATATCTTCCCGAGTGGAAATTGTTTGGTCTAGAGCGTTCTTAATTTTCTTTATAGAAATCATTTTCTCATTATTTTTATCTTCATTCAAATCTTTCAGCAATTCCAATCGAAGCGCAGAAATCCAAACGTCCAAAGTTTCAAGAACCTCCTCTTTTTCCAACGCAAATATTGGCGCCGCTTTTTCCAGCTTTTCAGCATTATTTGAATCAAACAAACTTAGAATTCTGCTTTTTCTTTCTTCCATCGTTTTCAGTAATTCAGGATCGTTCAACAAATTTATGGCCAACCCTGGTTTCCCCTGCGCAAATTCCAAAACCTTCGGCAATAAATCGGACTGTGCTTGATTTTTCAGAAATTCCCCTAACTTGTCTGCCGAAGCAGAGCTAAAATTGAAAATCTGACATCTCGATTTTATGGTATCCAAAATATTTTCTGAATTAGAAGTGGTCAAAATGAGAATCGAAGTTTTTCCCGGCTCTTCCAAAGTTTTCAAAAGTGAATTAGCCGCAGTCCGATTCATAAGCTCCGCCTTTTCTATGATAGCTATTTTATATTTTGCCCTGAATGGAAAGAGGCTCAAATCCTTTTGCAATTCCCTTATTTGTTCAACACTGATTTGTCTTTTACTATCCTCATTAGGAGCGATTGAGATAAGATCAGGGTTCTTCACTATTTTCTCAAAATCATCCTCCAAAAGATCTGCGGCAAAACGAAGAGCCAGAGTAGATTTGCCAATATGTTCCGGACCTTCAAAAAGATAAGCATGCGAAACGCAACCCTTATCCAAAGTTTTATTCAAATAGCGTGTAATTTTTTCATTTCCTAGGAAATTTTCTTCTGAAATCATACAAAAGCCTAATAATATAGTTTATATATACCATATTTTAGGAGAACAATCAAATAAATCAGATAAATAGACCAAAATCCCAAAAGCGCGCCATCAAAAATCGCCAAAACTATAAACTTTCAACGACAAAACTGACATTCCGCCGTTACTACTCAAAATAAATAATTCATAAATTTCAGAAAATAGCTCTTTCAAGTAGCTTAAAAAATATCTAAAACCATAAAACTATTGTTACAACCATTCAACCAGAAATCACGCTTTCCGCTCACAAACTTTTCCAACGAATGCTTCTATCTTTTTTTCAAAATTTTCCCGAGAAAATTGACGAGCATATTCTCGAATTTCAATTGAATTATAATTCTCTAAATTACGATTAAGTCTTCTTACACCATCAGCAAGAATTTCTGGCACTGGACTCTCGAAAAGCTCACCGTTTCTACCGGGGGTAACGGTTTCGAGCGCTCCACCTTTTGCATATGCCAGCACGGGCTTTCCGAAAGACATTGCTTCAAGAATGGTTATGCCGAAATCGTCTTCCCCAGGAAAAATCACAGCCTTAGCATTCTGATAATAAGCGGCCAATTTTTCTTCACTTTGAAATCCCAGCAACTTAACGCTTTTCCCCGCCATTTTTTGCAATCTTTTTTTGTCGCACCCCTCGCCAATCACAACTAGAGGCATATTCATTTTATTAAAAGCTTGTATAGCAATGTCGATTTTCTTATAAGCGCTTAAACGCGAAACGATGAGATAATAATCCTTTTCCGCAACAGACGGAAGATTTTCATACTGGCTAAATTTCTCGAAATCCACCGGCGGATAAATAACGCTACTTTCAGCGCGATAGAATTTTTTGATTTTGCGCGCAGTATGTTCGGAATTGGCAATATAAAAATCCACCCTTTCCGAAGCGCTATAATCCCAGAGTCGCAAAATATGCAAGATAGGCACGACTACGAGTTTCTTGATTTTTCCAACATTATTCTCTTCCAGATAATTATAATACCAATCCCACAAAAAACGCGTCGGCGTATGACAATAAGAAATATGAAAAGTTTTCGGTTTGACTATGACACCTTTAGCAAAAGAACTTGAACTTGAAATTACGAGATCAAATGCGCTCAGATCAAAGGTCTCCACTGCTGTTGGGAAAAAGGGTAGCAAAAACTTTTTCCTTTTTTTCAGAAACTCAGGAAACTTGTTAAGAAAAGACGGTCGTATTCTAGCGTTCGGGAAATACTGATCCATTTTCCGATCATAGAGAAGCGTGTAAATAGGCGCGTCCGGATAGAGATTGTGAAGAGATTTCAGAACCTGTTCTGCTCCACCCCAATAAGTGAGAAAATCGTGAACAATTGCTACCTTCATTTTTTTATTTTCATACAAGCTTTCCATATCAAATAATTAAACGGATTATATTGGCTTCTCTCTTTCACTATTTTTCACCCCCCCCACTCGCTCAAAACTTTCCACGTCTCTCTTGCGCACTTTCCCCAATCGAATTTCTCAAGATTGGAATACCCCCTGCTTTTGAAATATTTTCTTTTACTTTCATTTTGATAAAGCTCGTATAAAGCCGTGGCTATCTCTGCTGGATTAAGAGGATTTACGAGTATCGCGCTTTCGCCCGCCACTTCTGCAAGCGCCGACGAATTAGACGTTATAATCGGCACACCACAACTCATCGCTTCCAAAAGCGGTATTCCAAAACCTTCAGCAAACGAGAGGAAAAGAAAAACGTCAGCATTTTCATAAAGTTCCCACTTTTCTTTTTCGTTAATAAATCCCAGAAGAGAAATATTCTTGCGATACGGAGAATTCAAAATCTCCCGCTCTATTTCTTCAAAACCAAAACCAGCCTTTCCCGCCAAAATGAGATTCGCGTTGACGTCTTCCGCCTGCTTCGAGCTTTCTATCTTTTTCATAAAATCATTAAAAGCGCGGACAATACCAATGATATTTTTTCTTTTCTCAATCCTGCCTATGAAACATATATTGAAACTGCCGCCTTCATTTTTCTTCTGAAAATTTTTTATTCCGTCGCTACCATGATAAACGATTTCTATTTTCTCCGATGGCACTTTATAAAATTTGATTAAATTACCTGCAGTGCTTTTGGAAGGAACAATTATTTTCTTCGCAAATAAAAGTGATAGCTTTGTGTTTACTTCTAGAATAATTCTGTCTTTCAAAGAATAACACTCCGGAAAATTTTTATATTCTAAACCATGAACGGTAACAACAGTTCGCGCAGGATGGATAACAGGAATGCAATGCGACGGCACGAAAAGCACATCAACCTTTCTCTTCAATATTTCCGATGAAAGATGAAGTTGCGTCCAAAGAAAATTGCCTCCTATCTTTCGTAAGGAAAAATGACAAGGCAACGCGAAGTCAACTTCTGTTTCCCTTTTTACATAGAGAACAACCTCGTGCGTCGAGTTCTCAACCAAGGCAAGATTTCGAATAAGCCGATAGGAATACTCTTCCGTGCCAGTTTTTTCCGCGCGGAATGCACGGGAAGCATCTATGCCTATTTTCATAAAAAGAAATTTATTTTCTTGAAATCAGATTGCGCTTATAAACATCGAGGTTATCAAGGACAATTCCAGTTCCGCGCACCACACAGAGAAGAGGGTCATCGGCAACATAACAAGGCACACCCGTCGCTTCGGCAAAAAGTTTATCCAGATTGCGCAAGAGCGCTCCTCCACCAGAAAGAACCATTCCACGATCAATAACATCTGAAGAAAGTTCTGGCGGTGTATTCTGCAAAACATTTTTCACCGCTTTTACAATTTCCAACAGTTCATCCTTAAGCGCCTCAGTGATTTCATTTGAACTGACTTGAATGGTTTTAGGAAGTCCGGTTACAAGATCTCGCCCGCGAATTTCCATAAACTGATCTTCTTCCAATGGCAAAGCGCTTCCGATTTTAATTTTGATTTCTTCTGCATTCCTTTCTCCCACTGAAACATTATGCTTCTTTCGAATATAGTCAGCAATAGCTTCATCAAATTTATCTCCTCCAACGCGTACGGAAGAAAAAGCAACAATCCCTCCTAAAGATATGACCGCCACTTCCGATGTTCCGCCTCCGATATCGATAATCATATTTCCGCAAGGAGTATTAATGGCAATGCCTGCTCCGATAGCAGCCAAGATCGGCTCCTTAACAACATAAGCAGCCTTTGCTCCCGCCTGGAGAGCAGCATCAATAACAGCGCGGCGTTCAGTGGAAGTGATACCTGCAGGTACGGAAATAATAATCTCCGGCTTAAAAAATCTGAATTTTCCACTTACCTTCTCCACAAAATAACGAATCATTGCTTCTGTCACGCGGTAATCGGCGATTACTCCATTCTGAACTGGACGACTTGCAGTTATACTGTCAGGAGTTTTTCCCAACATTTTCTTAGCTTCATTTCCCACTGCCAAAATCCGATTTTCAGCTATAGAAACTGCCACAACTGAAGGTTCGTTAACCACTACTCCCTTTTGAGGAACAAAAACTAGAATATTAGCCGTCCCAAGATCTATTCCGATTTTTTTTACAAACATAAAATTTTTATATTAAAATTGTATCTAAAAAATACCAACGTTCTGCGATAATAAATAAACAACAAAAATTCCGATACAGACTATCGACTAAGACTGTGTTAATTCTATCTTTTAAGCTCTCAATTGTCAATTTAAGCTTAATTTGATAGAATATAAGATATAAATCATTATAATATTATGAAATATAACAAATTCAGACTTTATCTGTATTTTTGTATGAGCATTTTCTTTCTATTGTTGGCAACGACGCTTTATTATAGCTTCGGCTATAAATACGATTTTTCTACAGGAAAGAGTTTCCAGATGGGCGCCATAGTGCTTCGAGCAACTCCTCGAGACGCTACTATTCAAAAAGACGGAGAAACGGTTGAGGATAATGGCTTTCTAGGTGGAGTTTTTTCTCCATTTATTAAAATCGAAAATCTTAAACCGAAACAATATAGCATTAAAGTTACAAAAGACGGATATAATGAATGGCAAAAAAACGTGGATATTAAATCAGGACAAGTGGAAAAATATGAAAACGTGATAATCCTCAAACAATCTTATGAAAAACAGGCCGTGCTGGAAGACGTCGTTTTGCCCACTTCCGATCAGAAATGGCTGTCTGCAGAAAAAAATAAAATAATTTTCATCGGGAAAGTCGCTCTAGAAGAGGGGCTCTTTATTGTTAATCTTGAAAACGAAGAATACGATCTTATCTTAGACAAAGAACAACTAGCACTTATGGGAGAAATCGAAAACGTGTTCTGGACAGAAGATGATGGACGTATCGTTCTGAAGTCTCCGAACAATATGTATCTTATCGATATCAGAGACAGTGGCCGCATATATTCCATATCGAGCAACATTGTCGAAGCCCTGAACCAAAACGCCAATTCCACGATTTATCTTTTTGAAACGTCCATAATTTTTGAAGAAGACAATGCCATTTATTCTTTTGATTATGTTACGAAAAAAACAGAAAAACTTCTAGATAATGTCGACAATTTTTTTGTCTATCAAGGAAGTGTCTATTTTTTCAAAACCGACACAGAGACAAATTCACCATCTCTCTTCTCCGCAAGTCTGGGAGATTCTTCCTATGACGTAAGAGTAAGCTATTTGCCGACAAATTATGATTCCCAAGCACCTTTCGCCATCAAAAAAGATGGAGGAAATTTCATAGTCCTCTCCAGTGGGTCACTCTATTTTATCGGCAAAGATGCCAAATCGCAAAAAATCAATTCCAACGTGGAAGCGGCACATTTTTTCCAAAGCGGAAAAAGAATTCTCTACTACGGCAATAACGAAATCTGGGTTTATTACATCGAGAACAAAACCTCTCAACCGATTAAGTCTGAAGGCGACAACGAACTGCTCACTCGTTTCAGCGGCAAGCTAAGTAACATCTATATCTATTCCGACGAAGAACATATATTTTTCCAAGAAAACGACGTTTTCAAATTCACCGAACTCGACAGTCGAGACCATCGCAACACTTTCGACATTTTGGAAAATACCATCGACCAAGAAATATTTTATATCAGAGGCAAAAATTTTCTCTACTATCTGACCGATAACAAATTCTACAAGCTAGACATAACAGAGGCCTAACCAGCCTCTTTTTTTATAAAGATCCATGAACTCTATAAACAAACCTCTTTTTTAAAACCTATTGTGCTTCTAAGTCATACAAAAGTAAATAAATTTTAACTGTGGGTTCTGGATTTTGAATTATCTAAATCCTTGCACCATTACCACTCAAACACCTCAACAATGTTTTCAATCGCGCTCTTCATGCGATCGATAATACCCCTCTGTTCCAAAATCTTCGGCTGCACGGGAAGCAGATCAGCGATATCCTGTCCGTGGGGTAGCTTTTGCGTATATCGGGATAATGGTAAATATGTAATGCTATTTTGATAATAATTCATCAATCAATTTCAGTTTCCTGTTCTTTTTCAATCCTCTATGAATCCTAAGCATATCTTTCAAATGGGAAAATGATCCATCTAAAGGATTGGTAGTATTGGGAATATGAAACTCCGGATATTTCTGGTAAGTGTAGAGAATCGGCAGGTTTCTATTAAGACTGCGATAAGCGGATCGTACTCTTTTATGAGTATAAAACCAGCGTCTTGTTTCCGGATTGAATGTTTT
>Ga0172381_10001307_pt1 | contig 29569 bp, 43 predicted proteins | sample Leawel6488metaG_FD_119754 | JGI IMG/M metagenome (GOLD analysis project Ga0172381, IMG submission 119754) | Leachate microbial communities from a municipal landfill in Southern Ontario, Canada - Leachate well 64-88 metaG | ecosystem: Engineered > Solid waste > Landfill > Unclassified | place... | reverse complement strand
TACCAGATTCGAACTGGTCTTGCAGGAGTGAAAATCCTGAGTCATAACCACTAGACTAACGGGACATATTAAAACGACCCACACTCTCCTGAGTATGGGCCTTTGGAAAATTCACATAGGATATTTACCGCACATACTCATGTACACAATCGTTCTTCCTCACGTTCAAGAAATGCAGTAAACATATTTATATCCTATCCCTTTAGTCTTCTCTGACTACATTGAATCCTTTAACCTTTGTGAAGTCTTCTATCACATCTTCAGTGTAAAGAAGTCTCCAGTCTCCATCCTTCATTTGTTCCAGATAGATTTTGCCGCTCGTATGTTCACTCTGACCATTCATAGCGACTGCTTTTCCAATCTTCAATTCTTTCGTTGTACCATCCAGAAATTCTATCTCGATTGCACGTTTTCCTTTTATTGCCATATGGCCTCCAAACAGTAATACCCCGACAGGAAATTTCATCCTGTATGATCTGACGCTAGTGCTTATTTACCGTGTCCTTTTTATCGGCCACGGCTCAGATCTCATCACCTCGACAATGTACGAAACAAAGTCTTACGGATTGTCTCCGTAGTCTCTTATTCCACCACGGGGTATTTAGAACCTGTGCAGGATTCGAACCTAGCATTACCCCGCTTTCAGGCGGAGAGTCCTACCAAATTAGACGAACAGGCAATGTTTCAACATCGGCTACCACACCTCTGCATCCACATAGAGCATATACATTCCATATCCAGTGGTAGAGGACATGAGCAGTACCCAACTCTTAGTACCCGCAGCAGGATTCGAACCTGCGTTTTCAGCTCCAGCTACAGCTACCTGTTTAGAAGACAGGACTGGCTATACGGGCATGTTAGCTGACTAGGTAGGACTCGAACCTACAACCCTTCGTTTAACAGACGAAAGCTACTACCATTGAGCTACTAGTCATCATGTTCACCTGTTTAATGAGTTGGTGATCCTCTACTGGGCAGGTGGGCCTCGAACCCACACTCACTTGAGTAACAATCAAGCCGCTTACCAATTTGCGTACCGCCCATCAATTGAAAACAAAAACCCCGCTGGTATATCCAACGGGGTTTGTAAGTTCTCGGAAACAAAGTTCGTTAACCACAAGCCCCGGTGGGATTGTTTTCTCTCTCATTATTTCTATTTTCGAAAGATACGAACATGGTTTTATTTCCTTACTTAAAGTTCTCAGCTTTGTTGTAAACAAATATAGATTTTTTTCTGTACTTGTCAATCAACTTTTTTTCTTTTTCTTAATCGTCCCCACCGCAGTCACTAAAAAATTATTTCCATGCCTCTAAATAGGGCATTTCGTCATGATCGAAGGTATTTTCTCCGATTTCATCGTAATCGGCGGGAACATATTCATCCCCATCATCATCCGAATATCTTTCATATATGATTGCGATTGCGATTTCATCAATATCATATCCTTCTTCTTCGTAATCACATACCATATCATCATATGAATCTAAATCTTCAGGTCTGATCACTCTACAGTTGTAGTATATGTCATTAACTTCATGGTCAATGATTTTTCGATAGAACTCTCCAATTACTGGAGTCACACCTTTTCTTGGAAAATTCTTGATAAGACCATTGAAAAAAATTTCAATGCATTCTTCATACAATTTGTGTTTAATAGCAGTCTGGATCATATATTAGTATCTGTAAAAATTATCGATGTGTTCGATATATACTTCACCCATGAATTCAAGATTGTTTTCAACCATGTTTTCAACACATACGGGTTCTCCATGATTATGTAAATCCACTATTTCATGTAGTGCCATTTGCATAACCCCTTCTTCATCATCAAAACTAAATTCATATGCAATTCGAGCAAAGCATATCTGGTCTTCACGCAACTCTGGGATATCAGTGAGTGATTCAGTATCAGTATATTCACTTAGTTCACAAATCGTAATATCCAGATTTCCATCAAATTGCTCGAATTTGAGCATCATCAATCTTCCATCAGCGGTCACATAAATCGCTACATTTGGCATAATATATAAATTCCTTGTATTAAGATAAAATATACCATTTACAGCGGTGATTGACTACGAAAAAGAATCTTCACTTAATTCATGTTTCCCTTAATTTCCAACAAATCAGTTCCATTCGTAATCAAATACAGGGGTCGATCCGAGCCATCATATCGCAGCATTGCATAGTTATCTCTCACATGCTCCACTCGACACCCAGATAATAAAATTTCTTCATTATCGACTATCACTTTGACATTGATATACTCACCGATAAATAATTTTGTCGGATCGAGATCCATTGGGAAATTGTGCATGACCTGATTGAATAGGATTTCAATGCAGAATTCAAGGATTGTATGTCTAACAAACGTCTTTATCATCGGTGAAACACGTAATACTTTGAATTCAATACAATGTATCCATCACCTTCAACAAATTCCAAATCTTCTTTGTCAATCAAATCGGCCAATGTTTGTGTGCTGTCAATCATTACCATATCATCTTCATCTTCGATCAATTCCTCATCATTATAGTACAGTTCATCAAGATCTGCACCTGATGAGGATTCATATGTCAAATATACAATGTGGTATGGGTCAATTGAAGATCCACGAGTCTCGACATTTTTCACAACACAGTTGTAATAATGTTCATCCCCATAGATATGAGAAGCACGTTTGATGAAATCACCCTTTTTCGGAATAGATTCATCTGTTAATGCATTGAAATTCTGAATTAACTTGTTAAACAGTATGTCAATGGACAGTTCGTATAGAAAGTGTTTCAGTGCAATCTTTATCATAAATACATAAAGGGGTTACTCTTTATGTTTATACGATTAGCGATTGAGTTTAACTGAAAAGAAGTCACAACAGTAAATGCGATCACCTGTACTGTCAGTGAAATTAAAAAGGGTTGTTTCTTTGCCCAAATATGTACCCGAATACACATCAGTTATCACGCAATTTTTATGCTGAGCGATAAAAGGACCAGTGGTTATCACGATTTCACGAAATGTGTTACCGACTGCGATTGGTGATGTATCGGAGAAATTATGTTTGATAGAATCGAAGACGTGGTTGATACACCACTCTCCGATATAATGTTTGAAAAGAAGGGATATCATCCGATATCCCTTACCTTTTCTTCGAGTTCGATTTCCCAGTAAATGTACTGTCGCCAAGATTCATGCGGAATGTGTCCAGAAATCTTGGTTACGATACTCTTGGGTGCACTTCGAGACAGAGTCGGAACACCAACTCTCTTTCTAAGATTCCATCCAAGCTCACTAAGAAGTTTGTCACCCTTCTCATGGTTACAATCGTAGCAGCATGCTCTAAGGTTAGTCCAATCGCTTAGCCCACCCCTAGATACCGGATACACGTGTTCCACGGTCATTTCAGATATTGTGAATGAGGCTCCGCAGTAGCAGCATCGACCATTATCACGTTCGTACAATGACTTTCTGGTTAGAGGAAGAATCTTTACCATTTGGTATTGGTTTACTTCATCACTGTTCATACGGATCACAGCAGGACAATTCATGACGTTACGTTCAGTAGAATCTTTTGAATAACCGGAATGCAATAAAATGTCATCGTAGCTTGCTTCGATACTTGCTCGTCCTGCAAACCAATTACATACAGCTTCTTCCCATGTACATACGTCAATGGGCATATATGCTTTATTCAACTTAAGCACGGTTGTGTGCTTATGATTCCAGTATCGTTTTTTCTTCCTGTTGTGTTTCACAATGGTACATCCTCCAAAAGATGTAAGTAAATATAGTCAATTTACTCGGTTTATTGGGATTTTTTCTTAAACACCATAGACTGTATATCTAGCTAGAGGGCTTCTATCCCCCGGCCTTCTGTCCCCCAGACAGACGCTCTCCCAGACTGAGCTATAGCTAGTAATCTCTGTGAGGAGGGACTTGAACCCCCAACCCTACGGACCCAAACCGTAAGCTCTTCCAATTTGAGCTACTCACAGTTAGAATTAATTGAATTCAGTAATCCTGTAGATTATGCAATCAACTAATTTTGATAGAATTATTTTGCGGAAAAGGAGAGACTACACCACACGGGGCGGGAATTGAGCGGCGATGATAGTTTCAGTAGGAAGTACTGATATGCCGGAAAGATTATATGTCAATTCATTGTGTCTCATAATGCTATAAATATAGATTAAAATCGGAACTTGTCAATCAATTTTCTTCAGTTGATGAAAAAATAGTTGATATGTATGGTGAGAATATAATTCCAGAGTCTTGTGTTCCGCTACTCCACCCGCCGCCGCTGATATAGGTAGGATAGTATTTACTACCATTTTGATTAAGTTCTTCCATTAGAACTTCAAGTAGCATATCATCGAGTTCTGGAGAGTGCCATGTTTCTATGTCAGAACATGACTCAAGCGTATAACTGGAAGAAATCCGTCGAACTTTACTTCCAATTGGAATCGGCTGCATTCGAATTTGGTTAGCCAACGCTAAAATTTTATCGACTACCGATTGCTCAAGATTCGGACGCACAAAATTTTTAACGACTTCTTTGAAGAAGACATCAATTGCTTGGTCATAGAGAAAATGTTTCAGAGCTATTTTTATCATATATATACCTTAATGCAAATCGAAGTCCGATGGGTTCACTCAATGGAATAACTTCAACTTCGTCAAAGGGAATTAACTCAGGAAAATAAAGTTTTCTCCGCTTTCGTTTGAGTTCAGGTGAGCAAAACCCATCAATTAGATTATCGAAAAATACTGCAATTGCATACTCCGTCAATTGATGTTTGATGAGAGTTTTTATCACATTACCACCATCATTCCAGTAAACCGATGGAATTCATATGCAAGTGCTTCTCGAAGCATTTTTTGGGCATCTAATTTGCCATGTACTAATGCAATATCGTTAAATAGTTCACGAGTAAAATATGTTACGTAAGTTACGCCATTATGTATGATAGTTATCCGTGGAGATCCATCTTCATATCCGGGGGTGGTCCCGAATTGTATGTCATCATACTTCATCTTGCGGGAAGCAAAATTAAATATCAATCGATCAAATACAGTATCGATAGCATATTCACACAATTGATGTTTAATTAAAAGTTTCAGCATTGGCAACCTCTTGCATCTTCCCAAGTATTTCGACATCGACTTCATGTTGAATTTCTTTTACCATAGTATCCATCATACAAGCCATTGTTCGTTCATGACAGGAAATGATGATCCAGCTCGATATTAACCGAAGTCGAATTACAAATAAATCCCACCCACGATGTCGGTCGAATCTAAATGTCATATTATAAAAAATGGCAAGGGAAAGTATTATACTCCGCATGCCATTAAGTTACTATAATATGTTTAGAAATACCCTAAATTATGTATCAAAAGTATAGGGATATTTCACTGTTTTGGAATATTTACTGATCTGGGATTTCAGTGCTGCCATCGATTCTTCACGTGATCGAATGACATATGGCCGAGCGGGAAGTTCTCCTACTTTTACGGAGAATCTCATTGGCATATTGATTTTCTGAGTGGGTTTTTTTCGGAAGTTATCTGATATTCGGTCGAACATAACTGATATGCAGTGATCGAATATATGATGCTTGATTAGAGTCTTAATCATGTTTTTTGTTGTGAACGATGTTGGTCTATCAGATTCTTGAGTATAGCACGTAAGAAAGGACTGGATACGTCAATATCGACCGTGGCTTGCCTAGTTTCGGGGTCATAGCTGATAGTATACCCATCAATATGTCCTTGTGCTCTAAGTGTATCCAGCGGTCCAGTTACCATTGAAAAATCCATCGAGGTGAACACAAAGTTTTTGTATAACTCTCTGAATAGCACATCAATGGATATATCATAGATAAAATGGCGTATCCAAGTCTTTATCATTACAGCTTGCTTTTCTTCATCAGATTCGCATTGGCTTCATCGGATAGACTGTCCATATCAACGTGCAGTCTACCCTTCTTAGCAACCATGTTTGCAGTCTGAATCGAAGCAAGGCGTTCATCCACCGCAGCTCTCAGTGCATCCACTGTAAGCGGCTCACCAGCATTGATACGGAAGTGAGCATCCTTAATCAAGCCAGCAACCATTGCATGGGTGAAACGTTCCTTGATGATTGTACGTGCGAGTGCAAGTAATTCAGGATCGTCTTCAGTAAATCCGATAGGACCCTTCACATCTTCATCTTCGAGGATATCAGGATCTTCATCGACTTCTTCCTTACGCACATATCCCTTAGATTCAGCCTTGCCGAAAATGATAGTGATTACCTCATCTTCGCTTTCAGGATTCTTCACATGGATCACTTCATCGAAACGTTCGGGACGATTGATAAGAGTGTTGTGCAACTTGGAAGGGTCATTCACAGTTGCGAGAATGAATGCTTTCAGTTCACGGTTGTTGGTTCCATCCAGCATCTTGATGAATTCACCAGTAACTTCATCTTTACCGGTGAAAGGACCAGAGTCCAAATCATCAAACACGATGATGCAATTGGGGAACATTGCAAAGATCTTGAACACTTGACGAATACCAAGAACAGAATTGATACTGTCAGAACTAACCCAGAACACCAAACGATCACGGAAATAATTGGTAACCTTATGGACGCAGATAGTCTTACCTACTCCGGGTTCGCCGACGAAAATCATGCCACGTCTTTCGTTCTCTTCCAGCACCTTACGCATGGTATTGGTGATACGCTTGACATCGATGTTCTTGATTTCAACATCAATTTCTTCACGCTTACAGACTTCCAGTCTTGTACCCTTGATCTCGATATAATTGGCACGGGTGTCAATCTTTTCGACATACAATTCATACATGACTTTCTGAATGCGTTCCTGAAGTTCATCTGGATGCATTTTCATGCCAGTATTCGGGAAGAACAACGTACACTTAGTTGTGCTAGTTGTATCTTCATCATCAAACAATCCGCCAGTGGTTTTAATAATAAGACCCCATTTGTTGTCCTTATCCACAGTACCAGCAAGTTTGATGGTCTTAGAAATACTGGACACGCCATCTGCATCTGGATTGTCTCCACTCTTATTCTTAGGATCATCAGCAACAACGTTGTCGATGGTCATAGAATACTTATCCTTGTGATAATCAGTCATATCAACAAAGGCTTCTGCCATTGCATGAGTGATATCAAGGCGGGATTCGCTAACATAATTACCGTTGGGTAGTCCCATCAGTTTAGCGATTTCATTGTTTTTGGTATTCTTGAATTTCTGTTTCTGCTTAACCACGTTACCGAGGGCAGCACTTACAGAAATCAGATGGGCAGCATTTTCAAAAATGTCCGCATATTCCTTTACTTCAGGATTCTTGATAAAGGTACGCATAATTTTTGCTGAATTACCGAGAATGTAATTCAACATATTGATGCGGTTACCAAGATCTTTTTCTTGGAAAATGAGGCGAAGAAAATACTGGCCTTTCTCCTGCATTGTCAGTGTTTTCCAGTAATCCGCATCAATCTCAATTGATGGAAAGCTGTCACCAAAATTCCATTCGTTCATATGTAGCTCGTCTCCAGTTAATATCGTGGGTGGTTATCCGTGTGCACTTCCAATAGATTCGCATGCTATGGCCGGGGATTCTTTTTCATACACTTAAGACTCTTCCTCATCATCATCGTCATCATCGTCATCATCGTCATCATAAACTTCCACGGGAACCGTATCATCAGAAATGCTTTCATTCGGATCTTTGATGGATTTAACACCACCATGTTCGATGATGGCTTTTACTTTGAAAGCTACGGAAATAGCGAACAGAGCAAATGTAAACCATTTGATTGTTTCTCGTATCAGCTTATGATTTATCTTCATCCGATTTGTCCTCAGATTTTGGTTTCTTGTTGCTAAGACCGAGCAAAACTCGTGTCTTAATTACTACGCTCATAGTAAGACTAAGGAACGCTGCAATTTTGGCAACAAATTCCAGTACGTTGAGTATTTTCTTGAAATTCATGTTTCACCTCGTTACCTGAAAGGTAGCATTTGTTGTGTGTTTTTTGTGAAAATTTTTTGTGAAAATTTTTACGCTATTCCAATCGACATGCAATCCACAATCTGAGTAGGATCTATAAATCGTAATACGATTGGACCTTCAATTCGAAGAGTGGTATCACCCTTAAGTCTTGCATTGTAAATATCGTGGTAAAGTTGATCCGCTAATGCAGCAGGAAGTTTCACTTCCACTGGCTGACTATTGTTCTTGTAGATGATTGTTAGAACTTTCATGTTCTGAAATATACAAAAATCAGGAAAAAATTAGGAAAACTTTTTTACTGCATTATTAATTATTTCAGCAAAGTCTCGAAAAGTGAAATGATTAGTATCCCGATATAATGGAATACATTCGATATTATCGGTAGTAATAACATCAACATTACTTGATTGGTACATAGATAACATTGAACTTTCAGATATACTATAATTAAGTATTGACTGATCTTTTGAATTGATTAGATCAAAGACTTCTTCAATGGTTGGTGCATTTCGATGTATGAACCCGTATTTGGCAATACGTGTGGTAAACAGCGAAATATTGTATGAGAGTTCACTCTCAACAAATGTATGCACTCGATTATTCAGCACTGGTATTTTCCGCAATGTTTCGAACTGATCGTGAATTTTTTTCTTTCTGGATTCAACGCCACCCCACACATAGTAATAGTGATATTGAATATCTTTTGGTAGCTTCGAATTCATATTCAATAAAGCATCAGTCAATCCCTCGATCCGGTCATCAAAAAACCAACCACCGATATGAACAAAATCCTCTTTGAGAAATTCAGTTCCGAAAAATTCATACAGTGGATATCGAGGACATGCAATGCAAGGTTTTCGAATACCCGCAAGTTCTGCAATCTGTTGCATGACATCATTTATGTATATGATAAAATTTGCATCCTCAAGATGCTTGACATTGTCACGATTGATTTTATGAACAATGTAAATACGTTTTGCGGTTGGATGAATATCGTACCCAGCACATGGATTAACACCATCGTATAGATTAACTATCACGATATCCGATGATTCGATCTTGTGTTCTTTAGGAGCTATCTTCGCAAAACGATACCACTTGATCCATTCAAGTGTGAAATTGTTTATGCGAGATGTAGATTCGTTATAGACAGGGTCTTTCAGGATGTAAACATTACTCATCGGAAATCAACCCAGCCTCTTTGCGGTCGAAGTAGTTCTTAAATCTACCCCAATGGTTAATAAGCCAGTCACGCCTTGCGTTCCTGATACCGATGTCTTTACCAACTTTCTCAGACTCAATCCACTTGTGCTTAAGGATCTCTTCATTCACTTCTTTATTAAATTTATCCATTGTTCCCTCCGAGTTTCGGATTCAACATGTATGATAGCTTTCTCATTGCTTTGGGATCAGTCATCAATCCCTGTAATCCGAAATGTCTGTTGTCAGGAATTTCATCGAGAGCTACCCATTTATAGTCAAGGTGCTCGTAGTTCAATGTTGGAATCACTTCCTGTTCCGAAACACATAAAAATGTTCGGTACATGAAATTTACATATTTTCCAATAAATATTGGGTGGTTTGATACGATTTTATAATCACGATCCTCAATAAACCCAGCTTCTTCAATAAGCTCACGTTTCGCACATTGAATCGGTGTCTCTTGATTCTCGACCGTACCACCAAAAATAGACCAAACTGGCTCTGAGTCATTTCGCAGAGCCAGTAAGATCTTCTGTGTATTCGGACAAGCTATTAAAAATCCAGCACCTAATTTCATACATCAAAACAAGTTTCCAATTACCTACTAAGATAATTTTTTTCTTGCTCCCTCCGCATAAAATTATCCATAGAAAGCATTGATCTCAGCTCTCACCGTAATAGGTGCTGGTAGTGGCTCCCAATTCCGAATCTGATTGCTCTTGAAAGGCTTTCCACCCACAGGAGTAGCCACTGTAATGTGAGGAATTGCATTATCGCTAGGTACATCACTTTCGATCTGCACTGCGATTGCATCATCACTGATACCGATTTTAACAGCATTCAACTGTACATCATGTCCGATGTTCTGCTTGATGTATTCTTCAACCGTGGGGTTTTTAGCCTTACCAAACAAAAGAGTCATGTGATGTGCATATGTCTTCCAACCTTCAGGGATAAAATCTTTCACCGCTTCCAGAAGAGCATAATGAGATTCAGGATAGAGGAATGCACCGTAATAGATAGCATTGTTCCCTACTGATTCGAACTTTGTACCTTTCACAGCAGCATCATCCTTGAGTCTTTCAACCACTTCACGTTCCAATGCAGGGTCCATGTACCGTTCAGGTTCTTTGATGAAATGAACGCCTCCATTAAGCCCCAGAATGTCTAGAAACTCATTGAACCGATCAACATGCTTCCGGCGATCATCCCACATCTCAATGGACACAACATCACCATACATCGAAACCAGATCACGAATGAACTCCTGCTTGAAATTCATGGTGTAGATCTTTTGCTTTTTTGCAACTGGCTTGAATCCATAATGGTCAAAGGTAAGATTAGCTGAATCCAGTATCCGCTTGACCTGAGGTTCATATGCAGTGGTACGACCAGTCAACAGAACAGTTACCGTATCAGGATCTTCATTGGCGACACGAATTTCAGCAACAACGTCTTCATTGAAGTCGCTGTTCTGAATATACTTGTCATCCAACGTGATCGTGTTCTGGAACCAGCCATAGCCACCACTTTCGACTTCCGACATCAACTGACCGAACATTTTGGAATCCCACAGTTCCTTGTTAGGAATAGGAGAATTGAAAATCGTTCCATCGAAATCGAAAATCTTGATTACAGTCCCCTTACCAACATGCTTGCTGGCATCAGAGAACTTGTCCATGTCATCAAATACGGTCTTCATACCAATTTACCAATGTATCCTTTTACTTCATCATCAGATGGTTCATTTCCAGTATTGTATTCGGAGAACAGCCAATTCATCACTGTACGACCAATTTCTCCGAACTTAGCCCCTTGGACACCAGCATCCATGATAAACTGATTTACCTGCTTTTGTCGGTCGGTTACGGTCTTAAATGTAGAAATTTTTTCGATTATGTCATCCGAATTTTCTATATCACGGCCATTTATCGCAACAAAAGTCTCCCGAAGGATGGAAAAATCAGGGTTTACTACGATTTTCAATGCAGCAGAGCGAGGAATACCACCAAGGTTTGCATAATGCTCAAGCATAGCATCAATGAATGTGATCGATTTGACCTCATCATTGGTCAAAGTCATACGCTTACCGAGATTCTTGATCTGATTCGTGTCTTTGTCTTGCAGCAAAATAGCAAAGTTGATCTTAGGGTCCTTGGTGTTTGCCTGACGAACCTGATCAATCTTTTCGGCACTCAACTGAACCTCAGGTACAATAACATCCCAGATTCCAGTTTCCATCAAAAGATCAAGTGCATTCGCAAACTTATCTCCGCCGTAATCAATTGTTTTGAACAACTCATCCCGAATACGCTCAATGGAAGTGCTATTCACAGTTTCCTTGAGTTCCTTCATCGCTTCCATCGTCTTGTCATCAACATTGAAATCAAACCGAGCTGCGAAACGGACTGCACGAAGAATACGGAGTGCATCTTCACTAAAACGTTCTTTAGCATCACCCACAGTACGCAGGAGTCCCTTTTCAATATCATCAGTGCCACCATGATAGTCGATCACGTTTCCTTCCGCATCAATACCCATAGCGTTAATGGTAAAATCCCTACGCTTAGTATCTTCTTCGAATGACTGTACGAACTCAACTGAGTCAGGGCGGCGACTGTCACTATACGAACCTTCAGTACGAAACTGAGTCAATTCGTAATCATTGCTCTTAAAGTGGACAATTACAGTACCATGACGTTCACCGCCACCGTATTCGACCGTCTTGAAATTCTTCTTGATTTCATCGATAGGCATATTGGTAGCAATGTCAATGTCATGAACATCCTTATCGCCCATAGCAATATCACGCACAGCACCACCGACTACGTATGCTTCATATCCCTTTTGGTTCACCAGATTCATCAGCTCGACACCCGCCTGAACCATAGGATCTTCGAAATCACTCCAGTTAATCTTAGTCATTTTCTTACCAGTCGCTTCGTGAATTGCTTTAGTCACCGCATAATCAGAGGGAACCGCACCGGAAACCATCGTCATAGCACCTTTGACACCCTCAAATACGATTTCATAGCTACGAATGGCAGCTTTGAATACAGGGTGGACAGTCTTTAGACTCTCTAAGAAGGTGCGAAATTGCTTAAAATTCTTCATTTTCTTTTTTCCAATGCGTGTTTTTAACCGTTCATATGGCCCTAATATAGAAAAATATAAACAAAAGGTAAGTATACATCACAAAAAGAGTGAAATAAATGAAACGCATTAACATATACATCACTGAGGAGACCGATAGAACAATTGATAATCTATCGGAGATTTTCGATGAAAGTCGTTCCGAAGTGATCCGAAAAGCAATTGATGAATATTCATCGAAGCATAAAGGTGCATTGGATGAATTCATCACAGATCTAGACGATTTAGGTGACTCGCCCATTAATCCAACCGAACGATGGAAAATCGAAGAACTGGAAAAATGCCAAGATATCAACTACTTCATGTCCAAATATGTAAAAATCAGAAGTGCTGACAGTGGATTAGTTCGATTCGAACCACGTAAATATCAGTCGGCTCTTGCACAAGTATATTCGATGTACCGTTGGGTGATTGTGAATCAAGCAAGACAGATGGGAATGACCACATTGAATTGTGCATATATCCTACACTACTTGTTGTTCAACACAGATAAAACAGTTGCGATACTTTCACCGAAACTATCTGCATCTGAGCATATACTTAACGTATTGAAAACCATGATTATAGAGCTACCTCCATTTCTTAAAGAAATACTGGGAATCAATACTGAAGTTAATAAAATTTCCGCTGAACAATGGAATAAACGACGAATTGGATTTGTAAATGGAAATAACGTAATGGCAGCCCCGGCAAGTCCAGATGGTATTAGAGGACACACCATCAATCTATTGTATCTCGACCAGTTTGCATTCATCCCGAAATATGTTGCGGAAGAATTCATGGCTTCCATATTCCCAACACTATCAAGCGGAAATTCATCGCAGATCATAATAAGCTCAGGTGCGAATGGCCCTAACCATTTCTATAAAATGTGGACCGATGCGATATCGGATTACTTGGATTTCCATCCAGTTCAAATCGATTATACAATGCATGAAGACGAAGATCTCAAAGCTCGTTGTGAATCAATGCGAATGGTATTAGGAGAAGACCGATTCAAACAGGAATATGAGTGTCAATTTCTTGTAAAACACAGAGGGTTGTTACATGGCGTTTAATGGTGTTAATAATCTGCGTGACGGCAATGAAAGTGTACAAATGGAGCCGTGGATGTTAAAGGAACTTGCAAAATGTGCAAGAGATCCTATATATTTCATCCGAAATTATGTGTACATCAATACCAAAGATAAAGGTATGCAGTTGTTCAACCTTTATGGATTCCAAGAGGAATTAATTGGTAAATTCGATGACAACCGATTCAATATAGTGAAGTTCCCTCGTCAGTGTGGTAAATCGGCAACGACTCGTGCATTCATTCTTTGGTATGCAATGTTTAATGAGGACAAAGTGGTTGCTATCCTTGCTAACAAATTGAACTTGGCACAGGAACAATTGCAGCAGTTGCGTGACTCGTACATTGCATTGCCATATTGGATGCAACCCGGAGTTAAGCAGTGGAACAAACGTGGTATACAGTTCTCACACGGTACTCGTGTTGTGTGTGCTGCTACTTCTCCTGATGGCATTCGTGGTATGTCTATCAACTTGTTGTATCTTGACGAGTTTGCATTCGTTAAATCACATATCGCAGACGAATTTATCGCTTCCGTGTTTCCTACTATTTCTTCTGGTAAAACAACCAAAGTTATTATCACGAGTACACCAAATGGTATGAACCACTTCTTCCGTATGTGGGAAGATGGTCATTTCCCAGATGAAACAATAGATCCAGATAAAGACAATGGATATGTAAAAAGTGAAATTCCTTGGAATGCTCCGGGGCTTAATCGTGATGAGTCGTGGGCACGAGATGAAATGAAAAAGATCGGTGAAATCCGATTTAATCAGGAATATAAGTGTGAGTTCGTTGGTTCTGTATCGACACTCATTGACCATAATTTCTTGAAGACATTGACATCGAAGAAACCAATCAAAATACCGAAACTCCCAGAGTATATTAAGATATATGAGTTCCCAAGACGGAAAGAGGAGCTTGAAACCAAGAACTGGGAATATGTGGCATCACTTGACTCAGGATATGGTGTGTATCAGGACTATACTGTATTACACATATTCCTCGTGAAATCAAATATCACATTACATCAAGTGGCCACGATAGCAACTAATCATTTGGAAATCGAAGATTTCTGTAAGAAAGCCTATGTGATACTTAAGAAATATCATAATCCGGGGTTGATTATCGAACAAAACGGCCCCGGTGGTGTGGCAACAAATTTCTTCCATTCGACTGTCGAATATGACAATCTATTGCACTTCGATCCGAAGGGTAGGCAGATGGGACTTTGGGCATCCGCAAAGCTTAAGCAGAATGCATGTATTCTTTTCAAGACATATATTCAGAGAAAGTTTATGCATTTGTATGACAGAGAAACCATTAACGAACTGTTCTCATTTGGTCGATTGACTCAGGAGAAATGGGGTGGTCTTGGTGGTAATCATGATGACCATATCACTTCTGCGTATTGGATTCCATATTATCTGAACTCACCGTACTACTATGGTAACATCGTGGAAGTAAACCTGAAAGCATTGGAAGAGGATGAATTCATTCTCAAGACCGAGGCTCAGATCAATGAGGAACGTCAGAACCTTGCTCAAATGCGAGATCCATCATATCATCAAAAAATGTTGGGGGATTCCGCTGAGCATTTACCCGATCAGAAAAAGAAAAATGATGAAGACGATGACGGTACTTATGGTCTAATGTTCAGAGTGTAATTATTTTATAAACTATAATAAACGCAAATTGGGTAAACTATGCATGGTTTTGGAAATTTAAAAGATATGGACAAGTGGAAAGAGTTCACCGCTCTCACTGAGGCCAAAGATCTAGTTGACATGAAACAACTTACTGACGAACAGGAAGCAGCCGCTGACCGAGTTGTTGTCCCTACGTTGGACACCGATGAATACAAAGCGTCTGGCTCCGCTGGTAATAAAGCATCCGGTTCTGCTGGCAACATACCAGTGCCTGAACTGAAGAATGAAAAAGAACCTCAACTAGGTGCAGCCGAAGATGTTGATGACGATGAAATCGAACCACAGATGGATGGTATCGGCGGACTCAATATCGGTGGTTCCATCCGTAAGGAAATGGCACGTACCGAAGCATTCGAAGGTGACGAAACGGTTGATGATGAATCTATGGAAACTGCGAAAGATCGTACTACCGAAGCCGTCATGGAAAAAGTGGATGATATTTTCACTGAAATGTTCGGAAAGTCATATCAAGAGAAAGCAAAAGAAAAAGACTACGATCTTGACACGACAACACCTGTAGTAGTAATGGAGGAGCCACACCGATATAAAAATATCAAGAAGGGGTGGTAAGTGGGAAAATTCAACCGAAAGCTAAGTCAGCTTGAGGCTGTATATCAAATAGCAGGGCCAGTACTTAAACACGAAGACCCTGCTGTTATTTCCACATTCATAAAAAATGTATTCGAACACCAAGAGGATTATGGATTGGATCAATTATCAATGGATTGGTTCAATCGATATTCCGAAAATGACCCAAAGAAAGCTGTAAATTTTGTACACAATTTACTACAGGAAAATAATCAACTGGTATCCAAGAAGTCTATTTTAGAGGGTATTCAGTTACATCAACACGAGGTAAACGATGCCAAAGCCAAGACTATTCTATGATGGCAATTGTCCAGTATGTACAAACTATGTACGACTAATCAGGAAAAAAATCACTCCAGATGAAATCGATTTCGTCCCAACTGGTGGAATGTCAGATGATTTTCAATATGCATCCAAAACTGGTGCGGTGACTCAAGGAAATGCAGCAATTGATGCGTTCTCGAAAGACTTCCCTAGCATTTTGGATTATGTATGGATGCTTCCACCACAGTATAAAGTGTCCGGGTTGAAAGCAGCCTATAAAATCGGTAGTACAATCCGAAAGATTGTTAATAGCGGTCGAAAAGGTTGTAACTGCGGAAAAAGAAAGCGATAGGTTAACCTATCGCTACGGAGACTGCTTCACCTTTTGCTCGGTGAGGCAGAACCACTTTCAAAATGCCATCCTCTAGCGTAGCTACGATGGCACTTTCATCAATCATTCGAGCAAACGGATACTCAAACGTAAATGCACCCTTCAAATATTTCGGTACGGTATCTACCCTACTGATGAATGGATTTTTACGTGCCTTGGATTTCTTCGTCAACTCATTCTTGAGAGTTTCAAGATTGCTTTCTCGCTTCCCAGAAATCACAAGATTACCATTATTGAAAGACACAGACAATGTCTCACGCTTTACACCAGATAGATCCATGAACATATATGATGCATCAGCAGTGACTGCGGTTTCTATATTAGGAAACTGAGGAGCCTGTTGCTGCACAGGGATCTGGCGAGGAGCCTGTTGAATGGGTTGTTGAACTGGCTGTTGCACATACTGCGGCTGCTGTGGTGCAGGTGGTTGTACATACTGAGGTTGCTGTACATACTGGGGTTGTTGCTGGACAGGACGCTGTTGCATCGGCTGTTGTGGTCTAGGTTGACCTTGCTGCGGTGGACGTTGTTGAGGACGCTGACCCGCACCAACATGCCCAATACCCGGAATCATTAGCCCCGGAGCATGCTGTTCCATTCTACCAGCCGCCATATTAGCATCCATCGTCACCATTTGACCAGTTCTTTCATCAAAGATCTGTACTTGTGAGCTGACTGATTCGTGTTCGGTTACTTGTGATGGCATATTATCATTGTTCCTTGAGTATGGAGGGTCTGGTTCGTCATGAATATAGAACGTATCCTCTACATAATGGTCAGTACTTAATTTATTCTTTTTTTCTTCAGCATATGAATTTTTCTCGTCTATCTCCATGTTAGACGAATCGAATTCTTCCTTTTCGGCAAAAAATAAGCGTTTTAGAAATCCGAACATTAAGTGTTAACTTCATTGAGAATTGCATGCAAATCCTGCACCTGTGCATTGCGTTTTAGTTTAGCCAATGCTCGATCTCGAATTTGCCGAACCCTCTCACGTGATTTACCGATGGCTTCATTTGTTTCTCTGAGCGTCATTGATCCACCATCGGTATTCAATCCAAATACACTAGCAATAACGAACTTTTCTTCTTCGTTCAACACTTCATCCATGATTTGGGCTAAATCGTCCCGCACCCTGTTATTTACCCAATCAGTTTCCCCATCGGTAGCAGTGTCATCCTGAATGATGTCTTTTAAATATAGATCACTTTCACCATTGATAGGACTATCAAGTGATGTCGGATTCCCCATCATCTGAATAAGCAGCTTAGATTCATCATCAAGCTGATCAGGATTCATCTTGCGTAGTCGATTCAGTCTCAATTTTTGATTCGGTGGTAACCTAATCAAGTCATCCTCTTCTAAAAATTTAGATATCCGACACCGAATATGCCAGACTGCGAATGAAATAAATTTTATCCCTCGGTCAGGATTGAATTTATCAACCGCAAGCAGTAACCCCAGTTTACCTTCACTCATCAGATCATTTACATCTACCCCAAGTATCTTGTTGTAATGCAATGCAATTTTCAGTACAAATCTGAGATTCGACTGTACGAGTTTGTTGCGGATGATTTCTTTTTTCGAATTGGATGCTATCTTGTATTGCTGAAACAAGGACTGCTCCTCCTCACGGGAGAGCACTGTAGTTTTGGCAACTTCTTTAAGCATCAAATCAGTAACCGGATCGGCGGTATTCAGATTTGGTTTTCTCATGGTAGCTAGATTCCTTTTGTACATGATGAAATATAGCAAGATATTGGCAACTCATCGGAACTTTTTTGCTATTTTTACTACATTGGAGGCACCTATGAACCTAATAATTGCAGGAATTCAAGGCAGTGGGAAAGGAACCCACGCAAAAAAATTAGCGAATACATTTGATTTGGTACATATCTCATTCGGAGATGCCCTGAAAGAATGTTTTACTACAGATCCCAATCTGGTATATCCCTATACCCTAGAGCGATATAACCGAGGGGAATTGGCAGAAGATGAAGTATTGTTCCGAGTGGCAACTAAATATCTCAGAAATGCCGAAGAAAAAGGTGGTTTTATTCTAGATGGATTTCCGAGAACTCAAGGCCAAATGGATTTCGTGCTTGAGAATTGGGAAATCGACCGCTGTATATATCTGGAACTTGGTGAAGAGGTTGCCATTGAACGTCTCAAAAGTCGAGGTAGATCCGATGATACCGAAGAAGGTATTCGTAGAAGACTCGATCAATTCCATAATGTAACCGAACCTATTTTCAAGACATTGGAAGCTGATGGTAGATTGAGTAAGATCAATACCAATCAACCGAAAGATTACACATTCGCTGAAATATTGGATTTGTTTACCGATGAATGATACCGAACTCCATCAATATACAGTTGATAGCAGTATATCCGATCTGAACGTAGTGGAGGGAACTCCGCTGCGGAATGAGTTTGTTGTGTTAGTATCATGTAGAAATGTCGAATCCCGTATAATACGTTGTCTACATTCTATTAAACAAGAAATTCATGAGCATGATGTAGGAATTATATTTATTGACGACTCATCGACTGATCGAACTTCGATGCTTGCAGGTACTTATATCCGAGAACATTTCAAAGATTATATCATAGTTGTTAATCCGATCCGTAAATATTTTGCTCGTAATATGTACAATGGGATCAACTTCTTATGCACGAACCCAGATAGCATCATTGTTCAAGTAGATGGCGATGATTATCTAAAGATCGGTAGTAATGTATTTAATGTTCTTCAGAAAACATATCGATCGCAAAACCCCCTGATTACATTCGGTTCACATGATCGAATCGATGTAAATGGAAAGGTAAAATTCCAACATTCGAAAACTAATATTAGCGATCCTTGGAATTACGATCAGTGTACATTATGGGATCACCTCAAGACCCTACGTAAGTCGGCGTTTGATCTAATAACACCATCAATGCTAATGGAACGAGATAAGGACGTGTGGATTGAACGGGCCGAAGATACTATTATTCAACCTACCATAGTTGCATCAAATCCATCACGTGCGATTTTTATAGAGAGCAATTTGTATGTGCATGATCTCACCGGATCACACGCTATTTGCAAATATGACTTTTTATACAAAGCATATAAAGTGAAAAGCAACGTAACGCTTGAATGGAAAAGCTTGTTGTTTAGTATGTTCCCCACATATGAAGAAGCATATTCCTATATAGAAAACGGAGGCGATCTATATCAATTGCATCGACAACGTGAACGTGAGTCTATAAGAAATCGGATCAATGCACACCTAATTGAACGAGATCGTATTACTCAATTGAACATAGATCGAAATAAAAATCACCATAATGAAAAAAAGTTGATTGACAACTGAGTTTTTTAATCTATATTTCTATACAGAAAGTTTAAGAAACCTTTAACAAGAGTTAAAAGAATGAACAACGTAAGTTTACATCTATCCAGTTTGTGTCTCTCGTGGTCAAGTGACCAGCGAGGTTCTTTGTGATGGATAGGTAAACTGATATAAGTTTAACTATAAGAAGCGGGAATCTCAATGGGATTCCCGCTTTTTATTTGGGTAAGTAGAGAATTAGCAGATCGAGTGAACTTAAAATTCACTGACTCCGTGAAATCCGGTGTGGGTGCAAGTCCCACCTTACCCACTATATGCCATCGTAGCCCAACTGGTAGGAGGCACCTGACTTAGGATCAGGACAGTGAAGAGTTCGAATCTCTCCGATGGTACTATACTTATCATCTTTGAATGATAAGTGATGTTTGACATATTGGAACTAAATTTATCAAGAATAGGTGAAGGGAATTGGTATACCTCTTTGATCGAGAGTCAAAGGCATGTGGGTTCGACTCCCACTCTATGTATACGGGTATGTAGAGAATTGGTATATCGGGGAATTTCAAAAATTCTTGGCTTTGTGGGTTCGAATCCCACCATACCCATTGTTGTCTACTTATATAAAAACAGAATAATGGCATACATTACAGTATTATCAATAGCTAAGCAATATGGAGTATCAGATAATGCAGTGCGAAAATGGTTGAAATCTTATGATTTGCCATATACAAAAAGATATACAGAATTATATAGAGAATACCGTCACTGGTGACAAACTCGCTTCGAAAGCGGGGGATGGATAACACCGTAGGGTTCAAGTCCTTTATTCTCTGTACATACCCGTAGTAGTTCAAGTGGTTAGAACGTAAGGTTGTGGTCCTTAAGATTGGGGTTCGAGTCCCCGCTACTGGATAAATGGAAGCGTGGCCGAGTGGATAAATGGCACCAGTCTTGAAAACTGGCAATCAGTAGAGATACTGGTTCGTGGGTTCGAATCCCACCGCTTCCTTAGAATATCGTTGCGAGGTGGCAGAGCGGTCAATTGCACTGTCTTGGAAAGGCAGAGGTCGCCTAACAGCGGCCCGTGGGTTCGAATCCCACCCTCGCAGTATGGTCAGATGATGATTGCACGACTTGTAGGCATACGAGTAGGCAAGAAATGGTGGTCCGGCTGGATGAACCCTTGACGTGAGATCACTCATAGGAAAACAATTCATGATAACGTTTCCTATGATCCAGCAGCAATCATCATTTGACCAATTAATGCGAGTTGGCGGAGTGGTCTATCGCACTCGATTGCTAATCGAGAGGTCGCCTAAAAGCGGCCCGTGGGTTCGAATCCCACACTCGCAGTAACATTTGGAGAGTTAGTCTAATTGGTAAGGCAACACCCTGCTAAGGTGTCGTGTCCCGCAAGGGGCTTGTGGGTTCGAGTCCCACACTCTCTGCTATGAAATGGATTATGTTGATAAACTACATGGTCATGTGAAATATACTATGTCTACTTGCAACCCCACATATAGGCCCATAGTTTAATTGGACAAAAATATCTGGCTCCAACCCAGAAGTTCAGGGTTCGAATCCTTGTGGGCTTGTAAACATGGTGAAGGTGATGGAATTGGTAAACATTCCAGACTGTGACTCTGGTGCCGTAAGGCTTGCGGGTTCGACTCCCGTCTTTCACCCTATGACGATATAGCCAAGCTGGTAAGGTGCCGATCTGCAAAATCGGAAATCGGTGGGTTCGAGTCCCCCTATCGTCTTATGCACTCATAGCCAAGTTGGTTGAAGGCGACTCCCTGCAAAGGAGTATGATCCTCGGTTCGAGTCCGAGTGAGTGCTTTAATGAGTTGAACCGCATATTAAAATGTTGTTCGATTCATACCCTAGACTAAAGATCTAGGGGATTTCTCTCACGAAATCCGTTAAATTACTTGAAAATAAGGTATATTTTACTGGAGAAGTATGGAGACAACAAATGAAAGTAATCAAAATTGAATCACACGATGATGACTATTGGGCAATGTATTTCGATAAATACGGAACCGCAAACGAAGAAACGTGGAAAATTGCTCAAGAGACTGGTGAAATAACTATCACTACCGATGATGGCGAAGAAATCACAATGGATGCGGAAGGATGGGAATTCACCGATGTCGATCCCGATTTCATTACATTCGTCAGAGACATGCAAGATTATGATTTCACGAAACAGACTGACTTCTTTGTGGTAAAGTAACGCATGTGACAAACATTACAACGATGGAGATTTAGTTGACGTACTCCCACGGTTGAAACCGTGGGATTCAAATGCAATTTGCACCGATGGTGCAAGCACTTAGAGAAGAAGTCCCTTCTCTTAAAATATTAACAGATGCATTATAATCTCTGTCATGAATGCAACCACATGATTGACATACCCACTCACGATCTTTCAAAGTTAGATTCTCATTTTTCCATCCACATTCAGAACATAGCTTAGAACTAGGGAACCATTTGTCTACAAAGACAACTGCTTTCCCTTTTTGTTTAGCTACATATTGAAGAATATTAATGAATGAAGCGAATCCAAAATCCATGATCTTTTTCTGACATGACTTCAACATCGATTGAAGTTCAAGTGTTTCAAAGCAAAGAACATCATACATGCCAGTTAGCTTATGAGCTAACTTCCAGTGCATGTCGTTTCTTTGATTAGCGACTTTTTCATGGATTTTCAGCAGAGTTCGTTTCGATCCTCTCTTTCCTTTAGATTTGCTGAATTTCCGACTCAATCGAGCCAAACGATTCAGATTTTTCTTTAGGAATAAAGGCATCGAGACATCATTTCCATCACTCGCAATCAGAAAATTTTTCATACCGAAATCGAAGCCCACGCTGTTACCTGATGTGACTCTTTCTGGGTATGATACTTCTTCCTCACATACGAGGTAGATATAATATCCACGACCTGTTCTCTTGACCGTTAATGTCTTTATCTCACCTTTAATTTCTCTAGACTTCCAATATGAATAAACCTTATTAGAAATCTTGATCTTGTTCCCTTCCAATAACTTATAACCAGCCTGTTTTGTAGTGAAACTACAATAATTGGTTCGTTTCTGGAAATGTGGAACGCTTGTCTTTCTTTTTAATTTCAAATTAGCATAGAATAATTTATAAGCACGATCTATTCTATCCGTTATGTCTTGTATTGCTTGACTCGGAACTTCGTTCCATTCCACATGCAGTTTCTTCAACTTCGTGAGGTGCTTCTGCAACTGATACTTATTCAATTGTTTCTTGTAGTATCTATAATATCTTCTATGCAATGCAATACAATGATTATATATACATGAAGACAAATCAAGTATGCGATCAAGATGCTTCGTAGCATCCCGATTATATAACTTATATTTATATGTCTTCAGTTGTTTCATTAACGTAAATATAGTTTATTTCATTATATTTCTGAAAATAATTTGTCGCATTCATCCCACGACTAAAGATCGTGGGCTTTCTGCTCCGAAATCATCGTAAGTCTTTGGAAGAAATGAAAAAGAAAGTTGCCAATGCTGTGAAAAAGCAGTATCCTAGTATTGACGTTTCGAAAGAATAGTACAAATAATTAAAAGCTTATGCCTGACTCGATAATAAAGTATATTTCAAAGTACAATATTATCGAGACAGTATATGAAAATAGATCCACGATTTATTCAGAGCAAATCTGAATTTATACCAGAACTTTCACCCGATAAAACAAAACTCATTATTCGTAAACAAGTAATGGGAGATGATGGTCGGGTATTTAATAAAGAATTCTCATGTGATGGTACGGTAAGTAAAACACTGAAGGCGACAAACATACGCCCTGTAGATGAAAGCTTACGTAACCGAATCATCAATCATATGATTGATTGGTTGCAGTCACATAAATCAGACATCGTTGCTACTGATGCAACTCATGTGTATCAGCCGTATACCGATGAAGTTATTATCAATGACAGATGGAATGAAGTAAAAGTAAAACTTCCATTTGGTGAACGTGTATTCACATACATCTACAATCGCAAACACAAATACAAGTTATTTGATCGTGTTTATAAGTTTATGTATTCTCGATTGGATGCTAATATACGTGAGGAACGTAACCTACGTGTTGATATGATTCATGATGAATTTGGTGAAAATTTACCACTTGAATTTGACCCTCCGTTATGTCATGTACGGGACGACCGTGATCCTGTTGATGTAAAAAATAATATCAGCGATTACTCAATGGAACATGTAGAGACTGGCATATACATCCCCGGATTCAAAACGAACAAATTTGGGGAACATGTAATTGACCCTGAGTATAAACCTGAGTTCAAAGTACCTTAATTTGCTATATTTTAAGGCATGACGAAAGTAGTTAACCTTAAGAATGAACCGTTTGACATATTCATTGGTCGCCCCAGTAAATGGGGGAATCCATTCACTCATCTTGAGCATTCGCTCGGTGAATACAAAGTGGAATCCAGTGATGAAGCAATCGCCAAATACAAAGAATGGATTCGAACTCAACCCGAACTAATGGAATCGTTGCATGAACTCAAAGGGAAAACACTTGGGTGTTATTGCAAGCCAAAGAGATGTCACGGTGACATCTTAGTTGAGATGGTAAATGAGTTAGATAATGAAATGGATTTATTATGAGTGAACCAAATGATGATATCGAAGACATCCTGAAATCGATTCAGGAGAAAGCTGCCAAGAGTCGAATTGTACAGAAGAAGCAAGAGCAGCACAATAAAAAACTCGATGATATGAATGCAACTGTTGAGCGTATCTATGAGAAAGCGAAGTTAGTTCCCTCCGATGAAATCGACATCCAGAAAGCACAGCAGGATTTCACTAATTACACCGCACTCCTATTCCTTCAGAAGTATGTGAGCATGGAACATGAAGAAACCGGAAAACCTCTCAATGATATTATGGATGAAATTTTCATTGGGTTCCGGCGTTATATAAATGCCCAACTATTACATAATCAAGAACACAATGAGAGTAAAGATAGTGACATTCTCGACTCGAATGTGGCCGATCTAATGGCAATCGAAAGAAAGCGAATTAAAGATCGCCGAATGAAAGCAATCGATGAATTCATTCAGATTGCACGTAAACGTTATTCATTCAAAGAGGACGATGATGCTGCTACATCCTGATAAAAGACAATTCCTGTATAAATGTCTCGATATTCTGGACAAGTTCGGCATTCCGGGGCAGGTCATCATTCTGGGACAAGAATTAGATGGTATTTCATATGAAGACAATTTAATTTTTATACAGAAATCCAATGATGATAGATGGATGCACATGGTTAGAAAAACTAATAATTTCCCATTTTACTTCATGCAAAATGGCACTACCATATTATTCCACGGTGAATACATATATCTAGAGGATCATATCGACAAACTATTGAGGGTATAATGGATAACGAGTTAGATAACGAGATACAGGGATCGGAAGATACAACCCCTAAGAAAACTTTCTTTCAAAAAATACTGGAAGAACTAGCCGAAAAGAAAAAAGCCGAAATCCGTGAAAAGATTGGTAAAGAGATTGATGGTATTGAAACATCTGAGCTGACAGAAAGTGAAATGAGTACTATGTTTACTCAGTTCGGTACTTATACATCACTTCAATTGTTGAGAATTGTAGCTGTGAAGTTATATGGTAAAAAAGCAAATGCCCTCATCAATGAAATCATCGAAGCATTTATCGCACAGGGTAGACAAACATTGATGGTGAAACAACAAATAGATTCCATCGAACAGACCGATTCCGAACTAAGCAATTTACTTGGTGCAGATCTCATGGATAAAGAACGTGAACTAGTTACCAAAAGAGTTGATCGAATGTATGATAAATTCCGAAAGGAAATCAGAGAAGTCCTATTGATTGATCCAGTCAGTTTAAATAAACTTACCGATGAAGACACTGATGACAATACCGAATCCCCTTGGTAAAGGAAACAAGATGAGTAAAGACATAGTTAATGAAATTATCGAAGAATGCATCGAAGCAGATCTCGTATTCACCCATCGTGATATTGCAACCGAAGCAAGTGAACGAGGTTCGACATTGAGTACGTCTGCAATTAAGCAAATTGTAATGATGCATCGCTATCCTTTGTATTACCAACATAGCCAAGTTCTGCAATCTGGGATTGTTATTGACGTAATTCATCCATCTGACAAATCTGCTGAAAATTATGAACTTGATGACGGGGAGTTGAGGGAAATGGGACCTGTTCCTACTAAACAGATTCGTAAATCTCCAGAGATTACTATTACGGCGGATCTTCCTCGCCTCAGTGTAAAGGATGATTATCGAATTGTTGAAAACCTATTGGACCTAACGCCGAATTCGAATACAAAATCTATATTTGATAAGCGTGGTCGATATTCAGTTCAAGCGGCTGACGTGCGAATGGCTGGATTAGATATTGGTGATGTTGTATATATCGTAGTTGGGATGGGGTATGTTACCTTGACAAAAAACCCACCTGAAAAATCATCGATGGCGAACTTTGGTAGATGCAGCGATATTGGTATAGCTGGTTCATTAACAGTGGATCGATATTTCAATCTACGAGTTAAAGACAAATTCCTGACTGCATGTTTACACGCAGTTCCGGTTGGATATGGCGGATCGCCATCTGAGATCAAGCCAATCCGTTCGATCACATCACAACCCGATAAATCGAGTCGCTCAATCAACCTGTATCCCAAAACCTAGAATCTAAAAAAATCTGATTGACAAATTAAAATAGTTTTCTATCTTATAAACTCGTGTTAGAACCAAAACTCAAATGGAGAACATATAATTGGCAAAACAAGAAGGCATTCAAGTCAGAGGGATTGTGCGTGAAGCACTTCCCAACGCAAATTTCAAGGTAGAGTTGGAGAACGGCCATATGCTGCTTGCTCACATCTCTGGAAAAATGCGTCAGTTCCATATTCGCATTCTACCCGATGATGAAGTCACCGTAGAAATGTCACCCTATGACCTTACGAGAGGTCGTATCACGTATCGTCACAAGTAAGCATGAAAGATCGTATCGTTAATGGATTGCTCATTGCAGCAATGGTTATACTTCCATTCGGTTTTATTGTCGGCGGACCTGTATATCTTTATTTCAAAACAAGGAAAGCACATGAACGAGCTAGAGAAAGAAATTCAACAACTGACCGCAAAACTTAATCAGTCTCGTGTAAAAGGTCGGTTTTATCTCCTCTCACTATTAGTTCAATTATTTGCAGTCATTGGGATTGTAACCGAAACCTTTAGTAATAGACCAGATATTGCCTTTATATGGTTAATGTTGCAGTTGTTAGGTTTGTTATTAATGATGAACAATCGGAGAAGAATTCCAGAACTTCTCGAAATAATCGAAAAGCTGAAACGACTGGAAGAACTCCAAAATCGAGATCAAAAATGAAACCCACTTCCGCTGGATTCTTGATACGTTCAAATGGAATGTATCTACTGGGCCATGCTACTCAGCCCGATTCATATCAATTCAATCCCACTGATAGAAACTGGACCATCCCAAAAGGTGTTATGGACCCCGGTGAAACTACTATCGCAGCGGCAATTCGAGAAACATTCGAAGAAACCGGAGTGAATGTACTCCTACATTTCAAGATTGACCTTGAGATGAAACCACATTGCATCATCAATACCAAGCAAAAGGATATTGTCGTGTTCCTAATCGATGATCCTACTGGAAAAGTGATGCAATTGGATTTCGAGTGCAAATCAATCATCGTAAATAAAAAGCTTCCTCATATGAATGGGAAGCCTGAGATTGATATGTTCATGTGGGCAAATAGAAAACAAGCCGAATCACTTGTTTTCAATTCCCTCAAGATTTTATTTTCTGAATAGTTTCAGAAGAGCGGACAACCAACTGATTTTTTTCTTTGGTTGTTCCTCAACTACTGGAGTTGGGGCTGGAGCTGAAGTTGGAACAATTACTGGCTTCTCAACTACTGGTTCAGTAACCGGATTCATCAACGATTCGAGAGAAATTTCTTCGCTCTCAGCTTCGACTTCTTCACCAGTAATTTTTTCCCACGCAAAATCAGGACCTAGATCCCATTTACCAGCCTTGCGGAAATTTACGTGAGTGCATATTCCCTTGAACTCCTTTGCCTCGGATGTAGATGCGAATGTTTCATATCGCTTATCTTCATCAAGGAATGTCTTAGGAATATTGTGTTCGATGCATAGGTAATCCAAAAGATTATTCAGAGCCTTGTACTGCTCAGGTGTGAATGAAGCGAAATACTTATAACCTCGATATCCATCCTCAACAATGCTGTAATACTCAGGTTCATGAAGAGTGCAATACACATCTTTCTTTGTCTTCTTAGTATCTCCATTTGAATCCTTGTAGGTGACCTGAGAATATATCGTCTCCAAATCTTCACCACGTAATGTCAAGGGTCCATAGTTAGACATTTCGATTGCAATGCTGCGTTGTGAGTTAGGCTTATTTCCACCTACCGCACCAGTACCAAGATGGTATGACCAATACTTAGGATCGAACAACTCATATACCTCACCCGATCTTGCGATAACATAAGATACGCTCACATGATTGTCTTTGGTTGTTAATGATGCCATATCAGCACGTAGTGTACCTGCGGTTGAATGAATGACAATCATATCTTTCTTGGTTTCGGTCGCATAATAATACGAGTTGAAATTAGGTCGGATCTGGCGAATAGTTGTATCACCGCCAGCGATTACTATTGTATCGATTTCCTTGTATTTTACTTTACTCGTATTAGTCAGTTCGGTTCCGAATTTTGTTTCTTGTTCTGCAATAGCACTTGCTTTCATTGGTATTTCTCCATTTTTATAAAGTTTATAATTAGTTATGTTATAAACTATAGGTAGAGGTTATTCATGTCCGAAAATGAAGATATGTTAAATGAAGAAGAGATCGAAGAAATTTTTGAAGAAAATGCTTCAGATGAACCTTCACAGACGATAAATAAAAACTCTCGAAAACGAGGAAAATCAAAAGAGTCAACAATGGATGATTCCGGTGAAAAAACTGTAGAATTGGACGAATCTTCTAAAAAATCTGATTCAGAACCAGTGTTGGATGAATCATCCGAGATGCTGAAAAAGATAGAGAATCGACCCAAGATTGTACCTCCTGTCCGAGTACCACGAACCAAGAAACCTGCACGTAAAAAGGCCGTCAAAGTAAACACTAAGACGATTAGTCGTGTTGTGCGATTTTTTTAATTTACTTGATTGACAAAACAAAATAGTTTTCTATATTTATGAGTATCAAAGGAGACTCATATGAAATTTACTGTAGCTATTATGTTTGTCATTATGATGTTCGCCGCCGCTGCGGATGCTGGTGACTTCGAAGTAAAGGTAAGCAACTTCGATAAAACGAACATCAATGCCACTGCCGATGATATGATGGAAGATATGGAATACTTCCTGAAAGAACCGCTTAACTGGTGTGAAGTGACTCCGGTTGGTGAACTCTCCATCATGCATCAAAATAAATCCTATAGCCGAGTACAGCTATCATTTGAAATCAAATGTGACCACGAGAATGTTCGTAAGAAATTCAAGAAGTTTTGGAACCAGTACGAAGATTTCATGTACAAAAATCAGAATCTGGTTGACTCCAGCATCAGCCGAGAATATCCTGACTACGAACTGTGGTGGGGAATGGAGATGTTACATCTCATGAGTGCGTTCGGTGGAAGTAATACGTTCAATAACCAATGTGTATTTTCCGACTCAAAATTGGTG